>ULSH01074167.1_pt1 | contig 47362 bp, 35 predicted proteins | sample 1956151 | NCBI WGS metagenome assembly ULSH01 (sample SAMEA4835702, study PRJEB28245) | human gut metagenome | biome: gut microbiome; material: fecal sample | place: Denmark | collected 2008 | reverse complement strand
AGTTCTGAATTAACATTTTGAAATAAGTTTAAATCAGTTCTTATATTTACGCAACATGAAACCTGCGGCGGCGCATCCCGTCAGCAGACAGATGACAGCCAGAAGAGCCGTCCATTCCACCCGGTTGGTTCCGGTGGCTGCCGTGCGGCCGTTGACAGTGGCCACAATGCCGAGCGACAGAATGATCAGACTGACAAGAAACATGACCTCGAGCCTCAGATCGGTCTCCGGAAGAAGAGCGCGGAGCCCCCGGGCGAGCGCCGGCAAAGCGACAAACAGTCCAAGACCTGCGCTCCAGCCCACAACACTGAAATCCACCCCGGGAAGACTGAATATCAGTTCAGTCAGCGCCGCCGACAGAACCGGGAATATCATCAGTCCCGGAATCCAGAGAGCGGCGTTATAAGCGATCAGCTCTTTTTTGGTCAGCGCTCCCGAAAGTCTCTTCGCGGCGATGAAACAGAACCATATCTGAAAGGCGACATCGAGGGTGAGCCACACCGAGGTGTCGAGCATGATGTCAGGCTGACTCAGCCATGCTTCTATCCGCGTCCGCGACTGACTGCTGGCGAAATCGGTCATCAGTATGACCGACGCTGCCGCCAGAAAACTGAGGACGAACACTCCGGCGTTGCCGTGACAGGTCAGTTTCAGAAGAAACACGAGTCCTGTCAGACACATGATGATTATGACAACCGTTTCCATCAGCGTCCGTTTTTGCGGCGACGACGAATGAGAATCACAAGTCCGGCGAGCGCGGCCACGACAACGCATGCCACAATGATGCCGTTTATGCGGTTGGTGGTGCGTTCGGAATCGTTCAGTTCCTCATGCTTCATGACCATTCCGTCATTGTCGGCAGAGACCGTCTCGGCTCTGACCTCCGCAACCGCCGAATTGTATTTTCCGGCAACCGAAGGGGACACTTTGGAGGCGATGAACTCGCGGAGCTTGGCGTTGTCGCAGACAAAACCGCTGCATGCCGCGCCGAATTCATCTACCATCTCGGTGTGGAGCTCGGCAAGCGCGGCCACCTGTTCGGACGAGGCTTTCCAGAGCCCCTTGCGGGCACTCTCGAGCATAACGGCCGTCATCTCCTGCATGGCCGCCGGATTCTTTGACTTGAAATAATCCTTCATTCCGAGATTATGGCTGTCGGCCACGTATGTGTCATAAATGTCGTTCCAGAGTTCATTGTCGATGGCATCGGGCTTCATCACGTTCCAGCCGTAGGTGTTGGTGACTGCCTCGGCTATCGCGGCCGCATCGCCGGCTCCGCCCTTCATCTTCTCTTTGATATATGTGGGATTGAGTATCGTCGTGCGGCTCTCCACGCCAATCGCCTCCTTGACCTCCTGCATGCGGACGTTGTTGCGGTTGCGATAGTCGCTGAGATAGGCGTCGGGGTCTTTGCCCGTCACATTGCGCACGGCCAGATCCATTCCGCCCATGAACTCATAGACGTGGTCGAGGCTGAGAGCGCCCCAGGTGTTGCTCTGGCGCGGCTGCACGACAGCATCCGTGTTGGTGAGAGCGGCCTCGAACACGAACTCGCGCATCTGCTCCCAGTTCTCCTCGCTGCCATAGTCTGCGCCCATGTTGTTGAGATAGGCCGCTGCTATCTCGCTCTCGTTCTCCCAGCGGTCACCGGCCTCCACCATGCCCTGGATTCCGGTGCCGTAGTTTCCGTTGACCCCGCCAAAGACTCTCGAAGTCGAAAGTTCACGGGCTTCTTTGGGCGACATGCCTCTGGCCGCGAGATGCTTCTCCGAGGCAACCACACCGTCGGCCACATAATTGGGATATCTGTCATCTTTAGCCTCAGCCGCCATCCTGACTGCGCGGCCTATGAGGAAAAGCCGCGACGCCGCGAGATCGCGGAGCTGCCCTGAAGTCTGAACGACGACGTCGATTCTCGGGCGTCCGAGCTCCTCCGAGGGGATGAGCCGCAGATCGGTGACGCGGCCAAACGGATCGCGCACAGGCTCTACGCCGAGCATGTAGAGAACCTGGGCTATAGTCGCTCCCTCGGTCTCGATGAACTCGCTGCTCCAGAGAGTATAGCTGACCTTGCGGGGCACGGAATCGCCGTGCGCCTTACGATACATGGCTATGGTCCCTTCGGCCAGACTCTTTCCTTTCTCCCACGCCACTGCCGACGGAGTCTCCTCGGCGTTGACCGCGAACATGTTGCGGCCCGTCGGGAGAATACGCGGATTCAACACGGGATCGCCCCCTGAAGTGGGAGCTATGAAACCGCCTCCGAGAGCGTTGACAACCGAGAGCAGTTCCTCTTCCGGACTCTGCATGAGGGCCGTCCGGTATCTGTCCACGTTCATCAGAGCCTGCTCGACTTCGCTGATAGCCGTAGCGAATTCCAGCAGCTCTGCCGGCAGCGACGGCTTCTTCGTCATCGGCGTTCCTTTTCCGCCTCCATGGGGATCTCCTCCCCCGACGACATTTTTACGGGCCATGGCAGCCTTCATCTTCTCTATGGCGGCATCGTCAGCACCCATTTTGCGGGCCATGGCGATAGCCTTTTCCGGCGTCATGCCCGGAAGCATTCCGTGGTGTTTCTTCGGTGCGGGTCGTTCGGATACTTTAAGGGGTTTCTGCTTTGGTGAAGGCATCATGGCACCCATGACCATCATTCTCGACAGCATGTCTTTTGACCCTTCCACTGCCTTCATTATGTTTCTGGCGCTGTCGAGATCGTTGCGGGAAATGCCGGCAATACGGCAGATCGCCGCATCGTCGATAACCGCTCCCGAGACTACAAGCCCCTTCGCCTGCTCGCGCCAGCGGCGCAGATCGCCGCCGCGGAGCTTCCGCAGACTGTAGGCTATGGGATCGACAGTCATTGCCTCCACAGTCGAGCGGATATGTTCCGGCGCGTACGGCACGCCCATCACATATAACGCTCCGGTTATCTTCTCGTTGGCGAGTTCCTCGGCGAAACTCTCTACACGGAGGATATCGTCGGGGGTGAAAGGTCTTACGCTGTCGATACGCAACTCGCGGTGTATGCCCAGCTCCACGGTGTATTTCTTCACGAGAGCCGCGCTTCTGACGGAGTCGGCTTTCGTCGCGGCCCGGTTGTATTCCCCGATGGCGTCCGAAAGATTCTTATAGACTCCTCGCACATTGCTCTCCATGAAGGGAGGCGTCAGATAGTTGATGATGCCTGCGTAACTGCGGCGTTTGGCCATCATCGCCTCCCCGACGTTGGAGGTGGAATAGACATAGAAATGAGGCATTGTGCCGACAAGACGGTCCGGCCAGTCGCGGCTGCCGAGCGCGGCCTGTTTGCGTGGCGTGAACTCCAGCGATCCGTGGGCGCCGAAATGAAGCAGTGCGTCCGCGCCAAAACCGTAACGGGCCCAGAGATAGGCGGCCACGTAATTGTGGGGCGGTGCTGCGTCGGTTCCGTGGACAATCTTGAAATCATCGTCGCCGAGGCCGGCGGCACTCTGCGGAATCAGAACGATGTTGCCGAACCGCAGGCGCGCGAGCGCGAGATTGCCATTGTCGTCTTTCAGGCCATGCCCCGGAAATTCGCCATCGACAGCATCCGTCTCCGCCCTCATTTCCTTGGAAAACGCCATGGCGCACCATTTGTCATAATCGGCTCGCCCTATGATCTGAGGATTGTTTTTCCTGACGAATCCTTCCTGCGCTCCTTTGGCATACTCATTGAACACGCGTCCGTTCTCGGCTATCATTTTCTCAAGCGACGCAGCGTCAGCAGGAAGATTATCTACCGTGTATCCCTCCGCCTTAAGTCGCGTCAGAAGATTGAACAGCGAAGGAGCCACCTCCATACCCTCGGCGACCAGAGCGCTCTGACCCGGGCCCTTGAAATAGAATATGGCCACTTTTTTCTCCTTGTTCAGCTTGCTTTGCAAGGAAATATAGTTGTCTATCGTCTCCACGAATTCCTCCAGACGGCCGGGAATCGCTTCGACGTAAGGCAGTCCGTCCTCGCCCGTAAAATGGGCGAATAGAGTGAATGGCCGGATGGCGCCGTCAATCTCCGGCGTCACGATGCTCTGTGAGAGAAATCCGCCGTTCATCCCCTGTTTGTCGGCCATCCACTCCTCGTAGGGGCAGTTGGCGTTCACCGGCGAAAAAAGCGGTATGTTCTTGGCACGAAGCCATTCGACGACGTTGTCTCCCATGCGGCCGTGGGCCATGTTGACAAGAGCCGAGGCATTCACCGAATCGGCATGTCCCTCGGCTATGAAGGACTGGATTACACTGACGGGATAAACCATCTTGCCGCTTCGCTCAAGACTTGCCACAAGACTGTCAGGCACCCCCATCTGCCCCGTCAGGATGACACGCGGAGCGCCTTCGCGCCATTTGCCGTTGGCCCTGAGCCAGCGCTCATACTCCCTGACGGAAGAGAATCCGTTTTCCGCATCGGCCGAGGGATAATAGATCAGAGGAGTTGTCGAGACCGTCGGGTCGCCCGGCACGGGAGCCGACAGTTTTTTCCCGTCTATGAACCGGCGGACATAGAGAAGCATGTTTTTGTAGTTCTGTCGTCCGCCGGTCAGATATTGCTTTAGAAATTCATTGTCGATAGAATCGACCGACACTATGTGGTTCCGGGGATTGGTGGCGGCCGTGGTCTGGACGGGCGTCCCGTTTTCGGCCGCCTTGACGAGCAGCTGACGCTGCTCGTCAGTGATCCTGAGCCCCATGCCGTTGACAAACACCATGTCATATTTCCCGGCCTTGTCAAGATCCTCCACCGGAAGTTCGCGGATTTTAATGAACGAATTGTCATTGGCCCGTGAGATCTGGCCGAGAGTTATCGCCTGATAGTTGACAAACGCTATGCGCGTCGGCGAGAGATAGCTTTTCCACAGCATGATGCCGGCGACGATGATTATCGCGCCGACAACAGCCGTTATTATGATATTTTTCCTTCTCATTTAAAGAAATCGTTTATGTCGAGTGAGACTCCGACCGACCATGTGCGGCCCGTTGTCGGAGCCGAGTTCCAATAATAGACTTTCGGTTTGTAGCCAAAGAGATTATCCACAATGAAATTGATGTTTATTCCTTTCCAGACCCTTTGCTGAATCGTCAGTTTCCAGAGCGAATAGGCGCTGTCGGTCTCATAGTCGCTGACAGGCTTCGACAGATAGCGTCCTGAAATTCCGGCATAGAGACGATAGACGCTGCATATCTGACGTTCGTAATCGAGACGCCAGGTGGCTGAATGTGGTCGCGGCTGGGTGAACTGGGAGTCAACCGAGCGCCCTGCCGTGTGGAGATAGTTGTAGCTGCCCGAAACTCCCAGACCTGAATTTGTCCGGTAACGCAGATTGACATCCACGCCAAGCACTTTAACTCCGTCCTCGTTGCAATAGATTGCACCCTCTTCCTGGGTGGCGGTCCCGGGAAAGTCGCGGGTGGTTATGCGGCTGTCATAATAATTGTAATAGCCGGAGAGGGTCAGGCTGTAGGAACCGCCCATGAATCCGCGGCCTGTCCGGCCGTTGCGTTCGAGAGCCAGATTGAAATTGTGGCTGCGCTCGGGTTTCAGGTCCGGATTGCCGTAGATCATCTGGATGCCGGCCATGTCGAAACACATATACATCTCTTTGAGAGTGGGCGCGCGGAAGCCGCCCGAATAGGAGGCGCGGATGGAGAACGGTTTCAGACGGAACATCGTGGCCAGACGCGAGGTAACCGCGTTGTTGTCCGACTCGGAGAAATAATCGTCGCGGACTGAGGCGATGACGTTGAGCCACGACAGCGGATTGTAGTCGAACTGCACGAACGCGTCGAAAGAAGTCTGCGAATGTGACTCGTTGTCGGTGAACTGATAGGTGGAAAGATAATCGTTCATGTAGTCTGCGCCAACTGTCAGTCCGTTGCGGCCGCGGTTAACAGTGTACATGGCGTGGACTATATGCTGACGGTTGCTGTAGTCATGGTCATGTGTCCTGACATCGTTGACGAAACGCGACTTGTCGTAGCGGTCATAACTGTAGGAAAGTTCAAGATTCTGGTTCCCGTCGATCTGCCAGACTCCTCTGAGGCCTCCCGAGTAATCGTGGTAGTGATCATCGTAGTTTGCACGGTCGCTGACTCGCGCGAAATATCCTCCGCGGGCTATCAGCCGCAGATTGTCCGACACGCGGAACACGAGTCTTTCCTTGAGGTTCAGAGTGGTCCCTCCGAAAATATCATGTATTTTCGATTCGGTGTCGAATGCGTCGGTCAGTCTTATGGTCTTGACGGTGGAATACTGCACGGAGGTGTTGGAATTCCATTTGCGGGAATTGAAATTCAGGTCACCGCCGGCGCGCCATTCGTTGCCTGCGTTCCTGTAGCGGGAATTCAGATTGAGATTCCAGGGATCGGTGCTCTCCCGCGGTATGATATTCACCACTCCGCCCACGGCGTTGGCTCCGTAGAGAGCCGAAGAGGCCCCCTTGACGATCTCTACCTTCCCGGCATTCCCGAGATTCAGGCGGTTATAATCTACATTGTCCATAGTCTCTCCGGCAAGCCGCTCCCCGTCAACAAGAAACAGGATGGCGCTTCCGCCGAAGCCGCTCATGTTGAGGGATGTCTCCTGGCTCATCGCATATCCGAACTCGAGTCCCGGCAGCTCTTCGGTCAGAAGATCCTGGATATTCGTCGCGTCGGTCTTCGCTATGTCATCGGCGGAGATGACACGCGTGACCACCGGCACATCCTTGAGTGCTTTCGGCGTGCGGGTCGCCGTGACGACGATCTCGTTCAGGAAAGTGTGGTCAGGATTTAGCCTGACTGTATTCTCCTTGATGGACCGGTCGGCTTTCACTACCGCCGATTCAGCGACGAAACCTATGTATGAGACAGAGATTCTGGCACTTGATTTGCCCGCTAACTCGAATCTGAAAACTCCGGCCTCGTCGGTCAGGACGGCGTCAGTCTTGTCGGCAATCCTGACGACAGCGCCGGCGAGCGGACTTCCGGTCTCGTCAACAACCTTGCCGGCAAAATTACCGGCAAGGGCTGCGATATGAGCCAGAAGAGCCATGACGGCCAACAGTGTGCGGTTCAGTCCTGCTGACATCTGCCTCACTTCTTGGGAGCGGTGAAAGAACAGATCATAGGCATAGGCATCGCTCCATACTGGAGATTGAATTTCACAGTGATGGTGTTTGCGGCGAAATTGCCCTGAAGAGTGCCCGAATAGGCCTTGGCCTCGGAAGTAGTGCCGCTGAACTGTGTCGGAGCAAGGGTATATGTTCCGTCGGTACCCGACACTTTCACTCCTGTGATGCTGATTTCAGGAACACGCATCGGAGGGTTGCCGAACGAGGAAAGCGTCACGGACACTGTGGCGTCATCTGTGGCTTTCACCACGACTCCCATGTTATCAAACACTGATTCCTGCCCCATTACCGAGCATGTCATGTCGCCCTGATAGGAAGCTTCGATGCTCTTTGCGGCAGGAGTTGCCGGTTCGTCATCTTTACTGTCGGAGCATGCTGTCATTGAAGCTGTCAGTCCGAGTCCGAGCACGAGACTCGCGAAAATTGTTTTGATCTTTTTCATGTTTTGAAAGGGTTAAAGTTATTTATTGTTATGTTTCCTGTTTTTAAAGCGGTTATGAAGTATCAGTCCCGAAACCAGAACCATTATCGAAAGCAAGCCTGAGAGAAATATGAACATCCCTGACACCGGCCCGCGATGGTTAAGTATGATTCCCGAAAGGCAGAACACCGACAGCAACAGAGCCATCACCGATCCCACCCATTTGTGGATTCCTTTCCAGATCGATTTATGAGGTTTTCCTGTCATTTGCACTGATTTTTTCAGATGCAAAATTAGAAAGCCCCGACACCCTCCGCAATACCGTAAAAAAATGAAATTTCCCCTCCCTTCCTACCTGATTCCCATTATGTATTCCCCTCTCTTCTACCATGATTTCGTTATTTTAGGGTATTGGCTTGCACAATCCGTCTGCTTAACTTTGCATGGGCTAATACACTCATGAGTAACGGCATGCTCCCTGCACAAAAAATAGCCGGACTCCATGACTGGGCATGGAATCCGGCGTGTATATCGGTTTGCCGACTGAAGAAGTCAGAGCTTGTCGATGTCGCTCTTCAGATGCTGAAACTCATTGATCTTATCGACGAGCTGATGAGCCTGATGAAGACCTACCCCGCGCCAAACGGCCTCGCCTTCCACAAAGACAATCAGCGTCGGGATGGACTGCACGCGGTAGCGGGCGGCTATCTCCGTGTTCTTGTCAACATCGATCTTTATGATATTTGCCTTGTCACCCACTGTTTTCTTGACATCCTCCAGTATAGGAGCCTGCATTTTGCATGGTCCGCACCATGTTGCAAAAAAATCGACCAGAGTCGGTTTCTTGTCTTTGATAATATCGTTGAATTCGCTCATGATATATGTGTTTATAAATATTAATAATTATATTTCTTCCATTAATGTCAACAATGAAATGATGAGTAAAGTTGCAGATTTCGATGTAAAAAATTAATTTTGCATAAACAAACGCATTGAACAATACACTTACACCTATGGCCTCGATAGACCTCAGCGGAATGGGAGTCGCGCTTGTGACGCCTTTCCGCCCCGACAAAACAATAGATTACGATTCTCTCGCACGCCTGCTTGATTATCAGATAGAAAGCGGCGTGGCTTACATGGTTGTCCTCGGAACCACTTCGGAAAATCCGGCCCTTGAACCCTCGGAGCGCATTGAACTGAGCGACTTCATCGTGCGCCATGTTGACGGACGGGTGCCGCTGGTGCGCGGCGTCGGAGGCAACAACACCGCAGCCGTCGTGCGCGAACTCCGCTCCCTCGACCTCTCTCCGTTCTCAGCCATCCTTTCCGTCGTCCCCTTCTACAACAAACCTTCGCAGGAAGGCATATACCGCCACTATGAAGCCATAGCCGAAGCCTCGCCCAAACCTATTGTCCTCTACAACGTTCCCGGTCGTACAGGCGTCAACATGACCGCGCAGACCACACTTCGGCTCGCCGACGCCTTCCCAAACATCGTGGCCATCAAGGAAGCCTCAGGCAACATGCAGCAGGTCGATGACATCATTCACCACAAGCGCCCCGATTTTCAGGTTATCTCCGGCGACGACGCGATAACGTTTCCTCTCATCACCCTCGGAGCCGTCGGGGTCATATCGGTCATCGGCAACGCTTTCCCGCGCGAGTTCTCCCACATGGTCAGCCTCGCGCTCAAAGGCGAATATGACCGCGCCCGAGAAATTCATTACCGTTTCAACGATCTTTTCCGTCTTCTCTTCGTTGACGGCAATCCCGCCGGCGTGAAGTGCGTGCTTCACGACATGGGCATGATTGACAACGAATTACGCCTACCACTCGTCCCCACTCGTCTCACTACCGACGAACAGATACGCCAGTTCCTTCAGTCGCTCTCATGAGAAAACATTTGGCAATGTGACTGAAAACACGTAACTTTGCATACGGAAACGCTTTGGCGCCCCGGCGCCTCATGCAACTCCGATGGTCCGGTAGCTCAGCTGGATAGAGCATCTGCCTTCTAAGCAGACGGTCCCGCGTTCGAATCGCGGCCGGATCACAAAAGGGCCACTGAAACGACAATGTTCAGTGGCCCTTTTTCGTGTCCGCAAACGACTTCTGGTGGCTATTGCAATAGTCAGCTTTTATATCTAACTTTGCTTTTGGAATGACAAAAGAAGAACTTGTAGCACGGCTACGCGACATAGAATGGGACGATTTCGAGGTCAAAGCCGCGAAGTCTGACCTGCCGAAGAACATTTGGGAAACTGTCAGTGCTTTCTCAAATTGCTCCGGCGGGTGGATTGTGCTTGGTGTGAAGCAATCCGGGAGTCGGTTTGAGATTATCGGTGTCGATAACATCGAAAAACTGGAACAGGACTTTTTCGGCACTCTGCGCTCCAAGAAATTCAATGTACCTCTCTTTGCCACGCTCCATCGCTACGAGATTGAGGTCAAGCATGTCATCGCGTTCTATATACCGTCATCAGAGGTCAAGCCTGTTTATTTCGGTGCTCTTGAGAACACATTTATACGCATGGGTAGCGGCGATCAACGTGCCACCCAGCAGGAAATAATGTCAATGGTCCGCGACCAGTCATTTGGCATCCAGTCGCAGAAATCCATTCCTGACACCGGCATTGATATGCTCGCCCGAGATGCTCTGACCGACTTCCGAGGTGAAGTGCGTCATTGGGGATTGGTGTCTCATCTGGATAGCGTAAACGACGAAGACTTCTGTAAAGGTGTCGGAATTATGGATCACTCCGGTCAATTAACCTACGGCGGCCTGATAATGCTTGGCAAAAGTCCTTACACCTTTAATTTCGTTCCTACTTTTTGCGCCGATTATGTCGAGATACCCGGGACTGGTATGGATGCAATGACTAACAATTACACATACCGGATTCCTGAACAGCAGAATCTTTGGGAAGCCAGTCGTGTTATTCTCCGTCGGCTCCGGACTCTTGTCAACACCCCGATGAGAGGCATTAACGAACGCGGACAGTCGATTGAAGATTTTTCCGAGTACAACATACTGCGCGAGGCATTGGCAAATCAGATGGCGCACGCCGACCATTTCAGCCCACGCCGTAGTTGCATCCATGTATTTGACGATCGCATCGAGTTTCTTAATCCCGGTGGTATGCCAATGCCGTTAGATGTAATGGAAAGCTCGTTTGAATCCCAACCTCGCAATCCGGTAATCGCAAAACTATTCCGTCTTGCACATATTTCCGAGAATCTCGGCTATGGGCTCCGCAAACTCAAACGCTGGCAAGAAGTGACCGGTCGTCCCATGCACATTGAGACAACAATCAATTCCGTCAAAGTAATCTTCGACCTCCACACCCGTGAAGTAGAAAAGACTGATGTCGCTAAAAATGTCGCTAAAAATGTCGCTAAAAATGTCGCTAAAAACTTAACCGAACGACAACAGCGAATCATAACCCTCATCAGCGAGAACCCGCAAACCACAAGAGCTGAGATAGCTGTTACAATAGGTGTCGCCACGAAAACAATAGAGCGCGAACTTGCCACTCTCTCCGGGATAGTTCGCTATGTCGGCTCAAAGAAAGGCGGACATTGGGAGATTATTAAAGATTGAATCCATTAGTTGATGAATATGGAAGTTTCTTTTAGGCAGCGTAATAGGTAGGTTGAAGTCATTATGTTTATACGCCTGTAGCTCCACGCGACAATCGCATTATTTTATGTGGGGGAAAGGTATCGGAAACCGGATTTATCAGCACGATCAGTCACCGCTAAGATTCAGCGGTTATTAAGATCTTCGCCATAGGCATGATGTATTATTCCATCAAACCCGTATAATTCACCATCGCTGAACCATCAGCGAGGCGAAGGCGTTAGAATGACAAAGAGATTTCGACTATGTTTTTAATGTTTGCCTACCTCATCGGGGCACTCGCTCTTTCTTTCCTTTGCTCGGTTCTCGAAGCGGTGCTCCTGTCAACGCCCATGTCTTTCATCACTATGAAAGAAAATGAAGGGGCCAAAAGCGCTCCGAGGCTGAAAAAATACAAATCAAACATCGACAAACCGATTGCGGCCATCCTGTCGCTCAACACCATTGCCCACACCATCGGCGCGGCCGGAGTTGGCGCCGAGGCCGTCAAAGTGTTCGGCGAGGCCAGTTTCGGCATCATTTCCGCCATACTGACCCTGCTCATCCTCGTCCTCTCAGAAATTATCCCCAAGACCATCGGCGCGTCCTACTGGCGACGCCTCGCCCTGCCTTCCACCTCCGTGATCCACGCACTCGTCCTCATCACCTATCCGCTCGTCTGGCTCTCGGAATATATCACGCGAATATTTTCCTCCAACGAGGAAGCCGTCTCGGTCAGCCGCGAGGAAGTGTCGGCAATGGTTGCCGTAGCCTCCGAGGAAGGAGTGCTCGAAAACAAGGAGAGCCGCATAATCCAGAACACTATCAAACTCACCAACGTCCGCGCCGAGGAGGTCATGACACCGAATCTTGTGGTTATGCGTGTTCCCGAGTCCATGACCGTCAAAGAATTTTTCGACCATGGCGAACTGCGCTTCTCGCGAATTCCGGTCTATGACGACGACAAAGACTACGTCACGGGCTATGTCCTCAAATCTACAATTCTCGAAGCGCTTGTCAAAGACGATTTCAACCGGCGTCTGTCGGAGATACGCCGCCCCATCCTGACTTTCGGCGAAGACGACAATCTTCTCGACATCTGGGAGCGCCTTCTCGAAAAGAAGGAACATATCTCCGTCGTGTGCGACAGATACGGCTGTCTGCGCGGAATAGTGACCATGGAGGACATCATCGAGACCATGCTCGGCGAAGAGATCGTCGATGAGGCCGACACCGACGCCGACCTCCAGCAAGTGGCCCTCGAACGCTACCGCCGCATGCGCTCCTCCGCCCCCTCCCCCGCCTGATCACCAGTCGTCGGGGTCATCCGAAAAGGAGTCCGGGGCATCGTATATGTCATTCCATAGATCGGAGTTGTCAAGATACTCCATTTCGTCCAGACGGTCCTGCAGATCGTCAATCTCCGCCTGCAGATCGTCATACAGCTCCGAGTCCTCGTCACATTCATACAGCTTGTCTTCCAGTAGGTCCAACCGATCCTGCAATGTATCGGCGCTTTCCTGCCCGGACAGCTCCCGCCATGAGCCGCTCCCCGCAGTTGCGCCGCTGTCTTCGCCCCTGCGACGCTTCTTGCAGAATATCAGATTGAACAGCGCCATCTCGCCGATAAAACTCCACAGTGACATAACTTTCGGCTATTTCCGTGATAACGAACTTTTAATCCAGTAGAAAAGAGCATACAGAGCCCCACACAGCCCCAAACTGAGCAGATACATCTGGATAAAACCCGGGCACGTGCAGACAACTATGAAAATGATGAGCAAAGCCCATAAAACAAGACCCAACATAAAGCGGTCGATTTAACGATTTCAGAAGCCACCATTGACTTCCACCCGCAAAGTTAATCCCGACATGAGCAAAATTACCGCCCATCCCCGCTAAAACATCAAAAAAACGCGTATAATCACCATACCCTGACTCCACCGACTTGTGCCCTCCCGACAAGTCGAACCCACAAGTCAATTCATTTTAATACAAATATTCAATCTGGAATCTGAAGATAGATTGTACAATTGTTGAAATCTATCTCCCAGTTTCCTCCGGGAACAGATTCCCATTCATATTTCTGGCTCATCCTGTCCCACCAATTTTGAAATTTAGTGGAAGTCTCTCCTAAATCTTTTACAAGTCTTTCATATAAATCGACATTGTCATCGGTCAGAACCTTAGCCAATTCATTCAATCCGTTTTTTCTTTCGAATAAGAATTGTATTTCATCTCGTTCCTGAGATGTTACGTAACCTACTTCCTTTCTCATTATCATTCGTATTTTATAATTTTTTCAAATGGATCCAAGTAATCTAAATCAGGAATACTGATATCTGGGGCAAATTCACCGTATAATCTCATTCTCTCAAGCAAATTTCCTGAAACACGCCGTTCAATATGTGACATTATACACTGCTCATGGCCAGGAGTATTCATTTCATTCGTTAATTTCTTATTTAGCCATACGCATCTGCGACATTGGAATGCATCACAAATACGGCAGATTGGGGCATTTTCAATCTGAAGCAATCGTTGGTTAGGGATATGTACTCCAACAACAGGATCTCCTACCGATGAAGATTCAGCCAAGTAAAAAGCAGGACAGATATAGAATTTCCCATCTGGGGCAAGAGTTATACTTTCTACTCCTGCATTACAGTTATTCATGTCTGACAGAATAATTCGGTCAGTAAGCAAATTAAACTGACTTAGCCCTCCCGATTGATAATTTTCGATTATTTTATCAGAAATTGTCATCAACGCCTTTTCATAGCTTTTGACATCTTCGTCTCTAAAATTACACACATCGGAAAATGACACATTCAATCGGGAGAACTTCCATAAATGATCGACTATCAAATTATAGTTATTCAAAAATTCATTTATAGTAGTATGCAATATCGCCGGAGTTGAAACACGATTCAAATTATGTAATGACATCCAACTTTTCAGGACAACAATATCTGCCTCAGATTTCAATTCTGACCTTATTGAAACAAAATCATAATCTGCCATTACAGCATTATAATCATCCGGCAGATCGTCATCAGGAAAGAGTATTTGAATATCCATTCCTTGTTTGACGCCCCATAATAATCCTGATTTAAGATTCTCAATAGATATTATATTCTTCGCCTCCGAAGCATTATAATTGCAATAGGAAACAGAAGAATCACTAAGCTGAACAATCAGATATTTAAACATTAAAACCTCTCTTTCTCTCCTGATAATATCTTCCGTAATTTGTGCCAATAATAATTATTCGCACTTACACGTGCCTTATGCATCTTGCATATTGCTGTCGAACGTTGAAAAATAGTCTCTGTGTCAGCAGCGTCATAGTTCTCTCCCTGACACCATGAACATCCGCTCGCCACCTCGCAATCAATGCATTTTTGAGGTGATTGTGTCATTCGGTCAAGTGTCAGAAAAGGGCGAAGTTTATTTTTGTCTATTCCTTCATAAATATTCCCGATAACCACCGGCTTTTTGGAACGAAGGGCATATCCGGCAAATCTTGTGCATGGGTAGAAATTACCTTGCGCATCAACAGCAAGCATTTTCCCGGCACCGCACCAATTACCGTTGTCATTAATCGGATCCATCGGCTTTCCTATTGACTCGGTGAAAAATGAACATGCATAGTCTTCATAATACCGCTTGTCAATGATCTCGTCAGCCAATTCGATCAGCTGGGATTCAAAAAGCATGTCATCCCCTTCTTTCCACACATTTTCAAAAACAACATTGATATTGACCTCTTTTATTCCTAATGAGTACAGATGAAGCACACTTTCTTTGACATACGGTAAATCATCTGAACTTATTGTCACCTTTGTTGCAGCTCCCGGAAACTGGTTCAACCATAGAGGAATATTCCTTACAACATCTTCATAGCTTCCTCTTTCGGGCTTGATACCTTTCCATATTCTGTTTAAATCATGTTTCTTTTGCGTTCCGTCAATAGTTATCCCGATTGAAAGATGACCATGATTCTTGATTATGAATTCCTGTACCTTTGGGGAATCATAATTTATACCATTCGTCGAAAAAGAAAAACGGTAAGAATTAAACCAATGATGGTTAAGCCGGTACATCTCTATTTTAATATAATCGCAGATTCTGTCTATGAGTTCTATTTCAAGAAACGGTTCTCCACCAATAAAGTCCCAGACAACAGATTTTTCGCGAAAATCCGTTTCTTTGGCCAGAATATAATCCACGGCTTTTTTTGCAACTTCCCATGACATGCGCTCCTTATCGTTCTTACCGACAAGATAACAATATTTACATGCAAGCTGACAATCCTTGGTAACAATGAAGGTTATATTTTTGGCTATACCACCTTCCCAGAATTCTCGTAATTCCTTTATTCCTTCCATTTAAAAAATTCGAGCTGTACCATAGCAACTTCCTCCGCATGCATTTCCACAAGCCCCTCTGCAAGAGCCAGAGCAACCATAGGTACATTGTCCTTGGCACCCCATAGTGCAATCATCTTTGCAAAGATTCTCGCAACGACCCTTACAAGAAGTAGTACAACTGCCGCCGCAAACCTGACCGCATCCGTCAGAGCATGTTTGGCCGCAACTACTTGCACAGTTCTGTTTACATGTAGTAGTACATGACGTCTGACAGCCGCCTGAACAATCGCCAGTACAGCTGCCCTTACACTCTCCTTTACAATTTCCGGTACAGGTGTTCACACATAATCCCGTGCAACTTCCCGGACAATAGTCCGGAGACTCGGATTTAGAAGTGGACGCCATCAATGGTAATGTCGGCATCGCAAGGATTCCAATGAAAGGAAGTGATTTCTTTATGGCCTGTTTGAAGAAATCACGTCTGCTTAATCCGTTATTCTTTTTATCCTTATCCATCATCCATTATTTGAATTTGATTCCAACGGTTGAAATAGCTATTCCTATTCCATCAAAAACTATATTCCAGTTTTCCGGTTCTTTTTTGAATGGTGCGATTCTTATTTCACATACGGTATGTCGCTTTACCGACGGTGTGACATCAGTTCTTGGGTTAGGGACTACCAGACAATTTCCCTTCGCCAAAGCTTCCGCCGTAGGATATTCGTCATTGACATAATAATCAACCGTTCCATAATAACTGAACCATTCGCCCGATTTCTCATGAGCTTTACGTTCTTTCTTATCCGGCAGCCTGAAATTTGTTATTCTGAATGAAAAAATATCTCTGCCACCGGGAGATTTTAAAACAATTCCTGACATATCGGTATATCTTGAAATAGTCAGCTCGTTTCCTCCCCATTTAGATACAGACCAAGATATTCCCGAGCCACAAATCGGCATCCATGAAGACCATTCCCCTTTATAGGCAAAAGCTATTTCCTGAGAAAATGCATTTCCAAACGAGAACAAACATACAATAAAAAGAAGTCTTTTTGGTAGATTAATTAATTTATTTCTCATATTTTAATATACTTCCTGCTTACAATACAGGATTCTACCACAAGCTCCGGATGGTATCGGATTTATAAAAGAAAAGCGGGAGCCTTTTACCTGCTCATTCCGCTCTTAGAGGCCGACCAAAGCCCGACGTAGTAGAACGAGCAATGGTAAACGACCCCGCGAAGTATGATCATGCAATCATTCTAACCCACATCAGATTGAAATGAGCCGGAAATACATAAACGTACCCAAGGGGCATCCACTATTGCTTCAATCTCGACTACATCTTTGAAATTGGTCGTTTCTAAGAGCCAAGAAATAAAGCGTCAAGTAAACGCCTTTCGTATGAAATTGAACCCGCCTAACGCCCGGTGTCTGCCCTCCTCTGAGGCACCACGCATCGCGGGGTTTGTATGCAAATTTAGTAATTTTCGGGGAGTTTGCAATCGGTATGGAAAGAATAACTGTATTTTTCTTTGAATCGGCCATATTCCAGTTTTAGACTTAACGTAGTACTTCGCCGGCTACACGCCCCCATCGAGCCTATATAGCGTGATTTACCGGCTCTTTCCTGAACGGGATTTGGCCGGGAGGGGATTCTTTTGTAATTTTGCAGCCGCATTTCATATCGCATCTCTTTATGAGAGGGACAGTAAGGAATATATCGCTGCTGATGACGGTGGTTTTCGCAATCTTCGTTTGCGGAAACACTCTTTTCATCCACACCCACAGCGAAAACGGCCAGACTGTCACCCACTCCCACCCCTATCTTCCCGGACAGGCCCATCATCATTCGGCCAACGCCTTCCAGTGCATCGGGGGCGCCAATGCGACGACATTCTCCATGTTGCCATCCGCCGTGATGAGCTGCGGCGATTTCGTGCCCCGATTTATGGGACAGATCGCCCTGCTGTCAGAGAAAAACTCCAGTGTATTTGAAAACGAGTCGCTTACCACTCGCGGACCGCCTGCAGCGCGCGTCTGACTCTCTGCCTCGCCTTATCCAAAACGCTAATTTTTCATCTACACTTTTTCCGCATGATCAGAAAAATATTTCTGTCGGTGCTGATGCTCGTGTGCGCATCGGCCGCCGCCATTGCCGCTTCCCGTCCGTCGCAGGAACCGGCAAATCCATCCGACGCCAACATAACAGGCCACGTCATCGACAAGGCCGACGGAGAGCATATTCCCTTCTGCCCCGTCAAGCTCGCCGGCACTTCCATAACCGCACTTACCGACGCGTCGGGTCACTATCATTTCCGCGACCTGAAGCCGGGAACCTACACTCTCGAAGTATCCTTCATAGGCTATCAGGCCGTGCGCCGTCAGGTCACCGTCAAAGCCGGCACCACGACCGAAGTCAATTTTGAAGTGTCGCCCGACGTCCTGATGCTCGATCAGGTCGTTGTCACCGGCAGCAAGAGCGAGACCAAGCGCCGCAACAGCCCCGCGCTCGTCAGCATCGCCACCTCCAAGCTCCTCTCCTGTGTCAGCGCCAACTCCCTGGCCGACGGACTCAGCTTCCAGCCCGGAGTGCGCGTCGAAAACGACTGCCAGAACTGCGGATTCACCCAGGTGCGCATCAACGGTCTCGACGGCCACTACTCGCAGATTCTCATGAACTCGCGTCCCGTTTTCTCGGCGCTGACCGGTGTCTATGGTCTCGAGCAGATTCCGGCCAACATGATAGACCGCGTAGAGATCATGCGTGGCGGCGGCTCGGCCCTCTTCGGGTCATCGGCCATCGGAGGAACAGTCAACATAATTACACGCGATCCGTCCGTCAACTACGCCGAGGTTGCCCACCAGCTGACGTCGATCGGCATCACAGGCTCACTCGACAACAACACCACGCTGAACGCCTCGGTGGTCAACGGCAACAACCGCATGGGCCTCTTCATCTACGGACAGAACCGCAACCGCGACGGATATGACCACGACGGCGACGGATTCACCGAAATAGCCCAGCTCAAGACCCAGACCGTCGGCGTCCGCTCCTTCATCAAGCCTTCCGACCTCACCCGCCTGACGATGGAATATCACGGCACCCATGAATTCCGCCGCGGCGGCGATCAGCTTGATCTTCCGGCACATCAGGCCATGGTGGCCGAACAGGTCGATCACAACATCCACGGTGGCGAAGCCTCGTTCGATCTCTGGTCACCGGGACGTTATGACCATCTCAACATCTTTTCCGCTCTCCAGAACACAAAGCGCAAAAGCTACTACGGCAGCGAGATGGACCCCAACGCCTACGGCAACACCCATGACCTCGTCGTGTCGGCCGGAGCCCAGTGGGCCCACCGTTTCGACCGCCTCTGGTTCATGCCCGCGGAACTGATAGGCGGACTCGAATACAACTACAATTATCTCCACGACCAGACGGTGAGCTACAACCACGACGTCACCCAGAAAATCAGCATCTACAGCGCATACGTCCAGAATGAGTGGCGCGACGACCGCTGGGGATTCCTCTTCGGCTGTCGCATCGACAAAAATTCCATTATCGACGATCCTATTCTTTCGCCTCGTCTCAACTTCCGATTCAATCCATCCTCGTCGCTCAACTTCCGGCTTTCCTACTCTACCGGCTTCCGCTCCCCTCAGGCCTACGCCGAGGATTTCCACGTGGCAGTCGTCGGCGGTGAACGCGTGGTGACAGTGCTTGCCCCCGACCTCACTCACGAGAAAAGCCACAGCATCAGCGGATCGGCCGACATGTATTTCAACATAGGCAGCGTCCAGACCAACTTCATGGCCGAAGCCTTCTACACATCGCTCAACGATGTCTTCGCCCTGCGCAAGCTCGACGAGTCCGATGCCGAAGGAAACACCGTGCTCGAACGCTACAACGGCTCCGGAGCCACCGTCTGGGGCTTCAACTTCGAAGCCAAGGCCGTCATCTCCTCTCGCCTCGACCTGCAGGCCGGCCTGACCTGGCAGAAAAGCCGCTACAAGGAGCCCGAATACTGGAGCGAGGACCCTGCCGTCGCCCCGGTCCGACGCATGTTCCGCACCCCCGACCTCTACGGCTATGTCACCTGCAACTACGCCTTCGCCCGTCGATGGAACGCCACATTGAGCGGCACTTATTCCGGCTCGATGCTCGTCCAGCACCTGACCGGCTCCGGAACAGACACAGACGTGGCCGAGACCACCCCCGACTTCTTCGATCTCAATTTCAAGCTGACCCGCGAATTCCGCATCATGCACAGCGCCTCGATCGACGTCAGCCTGGGAATCAACAACATCTTCAACAGCTACCAGCGCCGCTTTGACCAGGGTTATCTGCGCGACTCGGGCTATATCTTCGGTCCCATGCTCCCCCGCAGCCTCTCAGCTTCAGTCCGGTTCCACATCTGATTCCACTGAAGCGAATTTAGCGGCAAAAAGCATTGTTATCTGAAACATTTTCTTTAAATTTGCAACTGAAACAGACAAAGCTCTTTCCCGGAGCGGCAAAACAGACCTCAAACATGACACTGAAATCATCATCCGCTGTTATTTCCGACTTCATGCCCGCAACAGGTATGATGGAGATGATGATGTGCATGCGCTGCCGCTGAAGCCGGGGGTGAGTTTTCCTTTACTTGCAAACCAATCGATTTAAATAAACCGCCGGCTTCTTTCAAGGGAAGCCGGTTTTTTCATATCACCTCAACAGACAAACCAATCGACTTAATATGGACTTCAAGAAACTACGCTTTCAGACCCGCCAGATCCACGCCGGGCTGAATCCCGCCGACCCGACCGGCGCTCGTGGCGCCGCCATCTACCCGACAGCCGCCTATCGTTTCAAGAACTGCGACTATGCCGCAAACCTGTTCGAGCTCTCCGAGCCGGGCAACATCTACACGCGCCTGCAGAACCCCACATCATCGGCCTACGAGGAACGCGTCGCCGCTCTCTACGGCGGCGTCGGAGCCCTCGCCACCTCATCCGGCATGTCAGCCATCCTCATAACAGTCACCGCTCTCGCAAAAAAGGGCGACAACATCGTGGCCTCGCCATTCCTCTACGGAGGCACATACAACCTCTACCGCAACACCTTCCGCAATCTCGGAATCGACATACGCATCGCTCCCACTGACAATCCGGCCGATTTCGCCGCGCTCATCGACGGGAACACCAAGGCGATCTACGCCGAGAGCATGGGCAACCCGACATGCGCCGTCTCCGACATCGAGGCCCTTGCCGCCATAGCCCGCAAGGCCGAAGTCCCGCTGATCATCGACAACACCTTCGGCGCCGGAGGCTATCTCTGCAACCCCTTCGAATGGGGCGCCGACATTGTGGTCGATTCCGCCACAAAATGGATCAACGGCCACGGAACAGCCATGGGCGGAATCATCGTTGACGGAGGCACCTTCGACTGGTCCAACGGCAAGTTCCCCGCCATCGACGGCCCCTCCGAAGGCTACCACGGGCTGAATCTGCGCAAAGCCTTCGGCAACGCCGCCTTCATAGTCAAATGCCGCGTTGACGGAATGCGCGACTTCGGAGCATGCCCCTCGCCATTCGACACCTACCTGATGATGATCGGATTGGAGACCCTCTCGCTCCGCGTCCGTCATCAGGCCGAAAGCACACGCCGCCTCGCCGAGGCGCTGCGCGACGATCCGCGCGTCAAGAGCGTCAGCTACGTAGGCTTCGAAGGCCACCCCTACCATGAGCTGACTCAGAAATATTTCCGCCATGGCGGCAGCTGCGTGTTCACAGTCGAGCTGCAGGGCTCGCTTGAATCGACCGTCAGATTCGTCGAATCGCTCAATCTTGCGGCCCACATGACCATGATCGGCGACTCGATCACCGTCGTCACCCATCCCGCCTCCACCACCCACAAACAGCTCTCGGCCGCCGACCTCAAGGCTGCCGGCGTCACCCCCACGCTGCTGCGTATCTCCGTCGGGCTGGAGGATGTGGAAGACATAATCGACGATTTCCGTCAGGCCCTCGACAAAGCCGGTATATGATCCAGACCTACAGTCATGACCGGTCTTTCCGGCTGGAATCGGGCGTCGAGCTGCCCCGTCTCGAAATAGCCTACAACACCTACGGCACGATGAACTCCGACCGTAGCAATGTCGTCTGGGTCTGCCACGCTCTGACCGCCAACAGCGACGTGGCCGACTGGTGGCCACACACCGTCGAGACCGGCTGCTTCCTCGACCCGGCGAAATGGTTCGTGGTATGCGCGAATATCCTCGGCTCCCACTACGGCACCACCGGCCCACTCTCCGTCAATCCCGCCACCGGCGCACCCTACTACGGTGATTTCCCCGACTTCACCATCCGCGACATGGTCGCCGTCCACCGTGTGCTCGCCGACGCTCTCGGAATCGGGCGCATACATGCGCTCGTCGGCAGCTCCGTGGGCGGTTTCCAGGCCGTCGAATGGGCTGTTGACGAGCCGGAGCGCTTCGACAAGCTCGTGCTGATAGCCACCGCACCCGTCGCCACGCCTTGGGCCATCGCCATCGACGAAACCCAGCGCATGGCCATAGAAGCCGATCCCACCTACGGCGAACGCCGCCCCGACGCCGCCATGGCCGGGCTCGCCGCCGCCCGCGCCATCGGGCTTCTCACCTACCGCGGAGGCGAAGGCTACAATCTGACACAGCGCGAAACAGAGCCCGGGAAGCTGCTTCCCCGCGCCGCCCACCGCCCCTGTTCCTACCAGCAGTATCAGGGGCTGAAGCTATGCCGGCGCTACAACGCCTATTCCTACGTGAAAATCCTCGATGCGTTCGACACCCACGACGTAGGCCGCTCGCGCGGAGGTCTCGAAAAAGCCCTCTCCCGGATTTCAGCGCAGACCATGACTGTCGGAATAACCACCGACATGATTTTCCCTCCCGCCGAGATGAGGCGCCTCGCGGCCGCCATACCCGGAGCCGCATACGAGGAACTGGCCTCGGACTTCGGCCACGACGGATTTCTCGTCGAACATCAAAGACTTAACGATATTCTCACCAAATTCCTATGAATACCATCAAGATAGGCCTTTTCGGACTCGGTGTCGTCGGCCAGGGCATCTACCGCGTAATAGGCCGCGCGACCAACGCCCACGCCGAAATCAAACGTATCTGCGTCCGCAACATCGACAAGCCCCGCGATCTCGTGATCGATCCGGCTCTGCTGACAGACAATGCCGATGACATTCTGCTCGATCCTGAAATAAATCTCGTGGTGGAGGTGGTCGATGACGCCGAAGCCTCCTACCGCATAGTGACCGGCGCCCTCCGCCGCGGAATCCCCGTCGTTTCCGGCAACAAAGCCATGATAGCGCGCCATCTCCCGGAACTGATCGAGATGCAGCGCCGATATGACACCGCCCTGCTCTACGACGCTTCCTCCTGCGGCTCCATCCCCGTCATCCGCAACCTCGAGGAGTATTATGACAACGACCTGCTGCTCGAAGTGAAAGGCATCCTCAACGGATCGTCGAACTACATCCTCTCGCGCGTCTTCGACCACGACGAGGACTATGCCGACGCCCTGCGCCGCGCCCAGAAACTCGGATTCGCCGAGAGCGACCCGTCGTTTGACATAGAAGGCTACGACTCCCTCTTCAAGCTCATCATAATTACCGTCCACGCCCTCGGAGTCTATGTGGCGCCCGAACAGGTCTTCACCTACGGAATCTCCTCCATATCCGACTTCGACATCCGCTATGCCCGCGAGAAGCGGATGAAAATCAAGCTCGTGGCCCAGGTGGTCAAAGTGGCCGACGACCGCTTCACCATGTTCGTCATGCCTGAGTTCGTAAGTCCGTCGAAATATATCTACAGCGTCGATGACGAATATAACGGCGTCGTAATCCGCGGCGAGTGCTACGACCGCCAGTTCATGTTCGGCAAAGGCGCCGGCAGCCTCCCTACGGCCTCCTCCATCCTCAGCGATGTCATGGCCCGGCGACACGGCTACCGCTACGAATACAAGAAGATGGACTACCTTAACCTCCCCTCCTACACCACCGACGTCATGCTGAAAATCTATCTCCGCTACCCCGACGAGCAGTTCCTCAGCGCCATCCCCTTCGCTTCCGTCTCGGAGAAATATGTATCCGGCACTGCCTCCTACGTCATGGGCGAGATTCTGCTCTCCGACCTCATCGCCCACCGCGAACTCCTGCGCGCCCCCGGCGTATTCGTCGCCAACATCCCCCGCTTCTTCCTCAACCTCGACGACTGACCCTCAACCCACCTGACACAACGAGGGGGCCGGGCTGACATTTTTGTCGCTCCGGCCCCCTCTGTTTGGGTTTCGGTCAATCATCATGATGGTGACGATGACCGTGTCTGTAATATTTCATGTAGTTCTTGTAAGACTCCTTGCGATACTTCTCGTCGAGTTTCCGCTGTTTCTTGTAATATTTCTTGATGGCCTTCTTGCCGTGACGGTGATGAGGCGGAGGTGCGGGTCTGTAATAACGGTGTCCTCTCGGGAAGAACCTGTAGGGATTGGGATAAGAGTTCACCGACATGGATACGCCCTCGGTGCCAATCGAGAATGAGAAACCGGTATCGGCCTTTACTGTGGCGGATGTCACTCCCAGCAACAATGCAACGCCAATCGTAATCAGTCTTTTCATAACCTTGGGTGTTTAAACGGGTTTGACTTAATCTTTTTCAGGAACGGTGCTTTTTCCGTCCTTGTACTTAAAAGACAATCGGGAAAGCCAAAGGTTTGAACATGATTTCCAAAAAAGACCTAAATTCGACTTTCTGACCATCCGAATTACCTTTTCGGGCACTTAGAGCTTGTTTAATAATAAATGTTGGCGACAGGGTCGCATGGCTTGAGCTGGGTTTCGTTATGTGACGAAGGAATGTATTGGATATACATGACTGAGGAACAGGACGAAAAGCGGCCAAGAAATGCGAAACCGGTACAACAGATACAAGCTCCATTTTTCTCCAGAACATTTAAGAGATCAACGAAATTTCAGACTAACTATAAATATATTGGCAGAATATCCCTACTGTCGTTGATATTTATTATGAAACAAGCTCTTAATGTAGCATCAGCGAGATGTGGGTGCGCTCCGAGGGGAAGCCGACAATGTCGCCGGTCGCCGGCGAACTGAACACAATCCGCGTCAGCACATCGACCGTCACATCCAGATCCGGCTTGTGGCGGCAATCGTCGTTTATCCGGCACTTCCCATCTTCCAGCTCATAGGTGTGGCTGTTGTCCTCAAGTAATGGGTCATAGACTCTGATGACGGCCTTGTAGCCCGGATTGGCATCGGCTATCAGTGACAGACACATCTCAACGTTGACAAGCCGCCCCATGCCGCGCGAATGAAGGCGACGCCCCGTGTTGTCGCGCGCCGGGGCGAGAACCGTGAACTGGCGGTCGGGGAAACGCTTGCGCAACTCGCGCATGGCCCCGGTGCGTGCGTCCTCGTCGATGCCGAGAAGCTCGTTGACCTGCACGAAGCGCTCGCAGTCGAAAGCCCATGCCATTCCCGCGACGGGCGTATCCTCGCGGCCAACGGCCACAAACGTGCCGCCGCGCCGGAACTTAAGGTCATCGATGACGTTCAGAAAATCGCGTTTGGTGTGGAGCACTCCTCCCGGACGCATCTCCTCATAGCGGCGAAACGAGTCATAGACCTCGGGAGCATACGGATCGTCAATTGGAAAATATTTCTGTTGTGTCGGGAACGGATGGAACGAGGTGAAACATTGACGGTCGGCGAGATAGACATCCGAGAAACCGAACCGTTCGAAGAAGAAGTAGAGCCAGTCGTGGGCCGGAATCAGAGCCGCCATCATGGCTCCGCGCTCACGTGCCGTGTCAAGCGCGCGGAGCATCAGGCGCGACATATAGCCTCGTCCCCTTGCTCGCCTGGCCGTCGTCGCTCCGCAGAGATAACATAGCCTGGCATGACGCCCCTCGATAAGCATCTCATAGTCGGCGAGCTGCAGGCTGCTGACCGTGCGCCCCTCGTCGTCGGTCATCTCCAGAGCGTTATCGTCGCGATAGACCTGCGTGAAATACATGTCGGCATACTCCGGCGAATCGCCGAAACACTCCAGCCACAGCCGCTTGATATTTTCCTTCTTTGACATACTGATTCCTCTTTCCCCTAATAACACCTCGCCGCCCTCCGTTGTTCCCTTTTTCCTCTATGCAAAACAGCCTCGCGGAACCGCTTCCGCGAGGCTGCTTCTGTTCATTAGTAATAAAACAAGTACTTTAATCTTTTTACCTGCTATCCACATTTTTGAAAAACATTCTTTTATGTTATTTGGTTCTATATATTATTCAGTATCATATAATTCACCAAAATCCGATAAACAGCTTGTTTTAAATCTACCTTAATTTTCTAACAATTAAACAGTAAATAATATGGTTCCGAAATTCTCATGCCATTAATTTCAAACAATTTTAATGAATTAGGATTTAGAGTATGTCTTATGAAAAACTTAAGAGACGCAAATATTCCCGGAATCTCAGTAATACGCATTATTATTGTAGGCTGCATGGTGGCGGTGTTAATCAGCCTATCGATGACCCATATTCCCAAAGCGGTAGGCTATTGCTGTTCAGTTCTATTCGACCTCTGTGTCCTCTATATGTCGGTTTATCTGGGAGTCAGCGGCAAGGGGCGCAAGTATTTGAATCAGATAATAGTTCTTATGATTATTGCCGTCGGCATTACGTGGTTGTCATTCTACAACCCAGGCTGAAAAAAACGGACAGCGACCCTGATTTTTACGGGGCCGCTGTCTGTTTCAACCGGTTACAGGAAGTTATTCCGTGTAGCCGTCTTTCTTAGCTCGCTCTTCCATTTTCTTTATGCGGGCCGGGAGCTCGGGATGTGACGAAAAAAGCTGATTGACTTTGCTGTTTTTCTGTTCGCCCTGAAGCTGCTGGAGTTTGCGGAAAGACTTGGCCATGGCGATGGGATTCTTGCCGTGTGACTTGAGGAACTCGTAGCCGTAGGCATCGGCCTCGTTCTCCTGCTTCTTCGAGTAGGTTGCCGAGGCAAGAGCCTCGCTCAGCGAACCGAGCTGTGTGTCGGTCAGAGCGGCGACTTTCGACGACGAGGAGGCTGCGGCGTCCTTGAGTGCCGACGTCAGCAGCGACTGCTTGAAAGCCTTTTTCGAATCATGATGCGCCACATGGCCCACCTCGTGACCTATGACACCGAGAAGCTCGTCGTCATCCATTATGTCCATCAGCGACGAGAACACGCGAACGCTTCCGTCGGCGCAGGCGAACGCGTTGACGTCGATCACATTATACACTTTGAAATTCAACGGAATTCCCTCTACCGAGGTCAGGCCTTCGGTAAGTTTCTTAAGACGCTTCACGTAAGGATCCGTGTCGGGCAACACAGGATTGTGCTTGTCCATCCAGTCGATATATTCCTTGACGTATGCGCTCATCTGCTCGTCGGTGAGAGTGACTGCCTGCGCTACTTTGCCGAGGCCTTTGGCTGCTTTGCCGAGATTGAACTGAGCCTCGCAGACGCCGCCCGTGACAAATATGAGAGCGGCGGCAATGATGAATTTTCTTAACATAGCTGATATTATATTTAATGGTTTAATCTTTCTTTAATGGAATGGAATCTATGACATCGAAGCCGAAGCAGCCGCGCCTGAGCCCCACCTCCGAGTGGCGCCCGCTCCGCGTTCTGACATAACGGTCTGTGGCGACACGGATCTTCTTCGTGTGGCCTCCCGGAAGAATCAGATCAACGTAATATCTGTGTTCCTCTCCCTGATAGATGCGGCGACGTCCCACCGTGCGGTAGCGGCTCCCCGTCTCGGAGTGTTTCGCCACCACAACCTCGGTCATGCGCATCTCGCAGCTCTTTGCAGTCATCGAGTTTATGCCGAGCATGAGAACCATGCCTAAAGGTATCATGAACGCGAAGTAGAGAAGCGTGTCAAGCACCATCACAAACCGGCTCGGCCTGCAGGTCCGGCATCGCATCACCAGGCTGACCGCCGCAGGCAGACACAATGCGCCGAACGCGAAACCCGTCCCCGCCGGAAGCCACGGAGTGACAACAGTGTCCGACAGGAGCGCCATCGCTATCCCCCAGAGCAGTCCGGCACCGATCGCGCCTCCATAATAAAACAGATTTTTCCTTACTATTCTCCGGTTCATTGCAAGAACATTTTCCGGCTGCAAAATTACTCAATTCCCCCCACTCCTCCAACATATATATCGATTAGTCCACCGACGGCCAATTTGTCCAATCTGTCCAATTTGGCTAATTTAGCCTCCCCGCTAACATTGTAAAAAAAACGCCCTCCGCTTTGACCGCGAAGGGCGTTTAATGCAGTATGTCAATCTTTTCAGCGGGTGCGCAGAGCCTTATCCACGAGGATCATGTCGGTCGGCGCAACGGGGAATTTACCCCGCTTGCGGACTTTGAATTTCAGTTTCACAAGCTCGTGTGCTCCGTTGACAGCCGGTTTGTCGCCTATTGTGACAAACGTTGGATAAAGCGACTTGACGCCTGACGTGTGCAGACGGTCGTAGGTCAGATTCTCCATGCCTGACACTGCCGCCTGAGGCTCGGCTCCGATATATTCGAATTTCTCCGGATCATAGACAAGCGCGAAGCTGAAGCCGTTAAGACCTTTGAGAGCTGCGTCGCTGCTGACGGTGAGCGTAGCGACATCGCCCGCGTTATACATGGCCTTGTCTGCAGCGACGTTGAGCGTACCTGAGATACTGTCGGTTGCCGAGGCATTCTCAATTCCGCCCCCGAGACGGGTGGTGACGGTGGATATGTCGTAAGCGTCGATCAGACCGTTGCGGTTGACATCGCCCATGCTGACATAATCGAAGTCGCTGTCGCCACGGCGCAGGCCGGTATAGTTGGTGTAGCTCGTCAGGTCATTCTCGTCGATCTTGTTGTCCTTATTGACATCGCCCGGTATGAACACCGGCGATCCGGGCTGACGGAACACGTAGAGTTCGCGGCCCGACCCGTAGTTGCCTACAGCCTTATCGACATGCAGTCTGATGAAGCGTGCCAGCGGGCTTCCTTCGAACTTGAAGGTCTTCGTGTCGCCGTTGCGGGCCCACTTGAACGCAACCGGTTCGCTCCAGTCCTTGCCGTTCTCGCTGAAGGCCACGGTGCCTTCGAGCAGGGTTCCGTTGCCGGCGTTCTGACGCGGCAGATATTCCATGCGGTCCAGAGTGTTGAACGAGCCGAGGTCTATGGTCATGTCAAACGGAATAGCACCTCCGCGATAGCTCGTATGCCAGATGTCGCCGCGTTCGGCAAAGTCGAAGAGACGTTCTATGTCAAAGCCCGGCTGATCGGCTGCCGTGTTGGTGGCCGTTATGCCGCTTATGGCGAATTCAAGAGGATTGTCGGCAGTCTTGACTGTCAGGTCCGTCCAGTCGGAAGTTCCTGCGGGATTGACGGCGCGTAGTTTGAAATCATAGCTTGTCTCGGGAGTAAGTTCATCGAAAAGGAACGAGTTTTCGCCCTCGGCGGTGCCGAGATTCGTGTAAAGGATTCCGTCATGAAGGATCTCAACCGATGAAGCGTCGTTGACCGGTTTCCAGCGGACAGTCAGCGAATAGGGCTGCACGTCGCCCTCGGCGAGAGCCGCTTCCGGAGCCGATGGGGCGGTGATGGCGGTCATTGCCGGCTCGGCTACCTGAGGATTAAGCTCGAAGCCCTTGACCTCCACGCCTATGGCGTTGGCCGAAACATCGGTGCGGGCTATGCTGACCAGAATCTGGGACAGAGAACCCTCGGCTTCCTCAACACCGAGATCGCGCAGACGGTTTGCGTTTTCGTTGAAGAACCACACGTTGGAGTCCTCTTGGAACTCTTTCAGCGATGCGGCCTCGGTAAGTTTCACTTTCTTTCCGCCGACAGTGGCCGTAACGCTCTTGGGCTTGGCCGTGGCGTTGATGCGGAGTTCCGTGGCCTTCTCGGCTGTCATGCCGGAGAAGGTGCCTTTTGTCGGGTCGATCTCGATTGAAAGGACGCCTTTCGCGTTAACTGAGGAGGTCACGCGGGTAGTTGCCGACTCGCCTCGCTGCCACCCCATCGTGGTGCCGTCATCGTCATATTCCGTCATCTCGCTGCTTCCTTCAGGCCAGAATTCATATATGCGCAGATTGCGGTTGATCTGCGAGGGATTGTTGTTGGGATTGACCATAGGGATTATCGCGCCGGCTTTCACGAGCACCGGCAGCTTCCAGAGAGGAGCCCCGTAATTGTTGACGACCTTGGCGCCGTCGCTGTTATATTCGCGGCCCGAGAAATAATCGAACCACCGGCCTTCGGGCAGATAGATGTTGTTGCGCACGTCATTGCCGGCCGCGTCGGAGCGCGTGGCCTGATAGATGGGCGCCACGAGAAGATCGGGCCCGTAAAGGAACTGATAGCGGGTGGCGGTTCCGTGGGTGAAGTCGTTGGGATAGTCAACGAACATGGCACGCATCAGCGGCTTGCCGTCAACGGCCTCGCGGGCATAGGTATAAGCGTAGGGCAACAGCTCCGATTTCAGCTTCAGATAGGCGCGGTTGATCCGTTCGGCGTCCTTGCCGAGCGCCATAGGATATTTCGGGTTGCGGCCCCAGCCGTCCATGTTGAGCTGCATCGGCGTGAAAGTTTTCCACTGGAAATCGCGGATGTTGACCGGAATGTTCTGGCCTCCGAAAATTCCGTCCATGTCGGAGCAGATGTTTGGCTGACCCGAAAGGCCCGAGCCTATATAAGTGGGGATGTGGAAACGGATATACTCCCATTCGCCGCCGGTCTGGTCGCCCGACCAGATTGTGGCGTAGCGCTGAGTTCCGGCCCAGCCGTCGAGAGATATGATGAAGGGGCGTGCGTCATTGCCGTAGTAAGGCATGATCTCCCCTACGTCGGCCACACCGTTGAGTCCGAACGAGTATCCCGCTCCGACCCATGCTACGTCGGTCTTGAGCACACGGACACCCGCGTCGCGCACCTCCTTGACTATGTCGCGCTGCAGCAGAGGTTCGATGCCGGCCTTCGGGTGTAGGTCACTCTGCGTCCAAAGTCCTATTTCCACGCCTTTTTCGCGGGCGTAGTCGCCGAAATCCTTCAGGTTCTGCACATTGCCGTCAAGCGTCGAGGTCTGGCCGTAGCCGGCGCCGTAACCGTCGTTGGGAAGCACCCAGCCCAGAGGCATGTCATGACTGTTGTAGCGGTCTATGACGGCGCGGGCGCTGAACTGATAGTTGTCCGGTTTTTCGCCGTTGAGACTCTCGCGGATGCCGCCATTGTTTTTCTGGCTCTCTTTGTAATATTTTCCGTCTTCGAAAAGAATGCCCGTCTTGGTGCTGTCAACCGTCCAGTAGTCGCGGTTATAGGCGTTCAGATGGCCCTCGTAGAAGCCGAACTTCGGCAGAAGCACCGGGTTGCCCGTCAGCTGATAGAAGTCATTGAGAAGAGCTACCGGCTGCTCGTCAACCATCATGAACACGTCGAGATACGGGGTCTCGTGCGTCAGTTTCACTGCTCCAGGCTCGGTGGCGCCGAAATCGTAGGCGCCCGGAGCAAACGTGTGCCACATCACTCCGTAACCGTCCGTTGACCAGTAGAAAGGCGTCGGCGAGGCCACTCCCCCGTCGGTCCATGAATTGGTGTTCACGATATCGATGGATTTGCCTTTGTGGGAGAAACGTCCGTTCTGGACACCGCCCCCATAGAAATATTCTCCCGGTCTGCCGGCAAGCTTCACCGCCGTGCGCTTCCCGTTATAATCGACCGGCGCGAGCATTCTGACGGTCTCTTTTCCGGTTGCAAGATCGGTCACGGTGAAGAGCCGGCTGTCATTCTTGAACTGCAGCTTGACGCGCGACGTCGTCACTGAAGGCCCTTCGGCCTCGTTTTTCACCACGATCTCTCCTACGCTCCTGCGGGGAGCGCCGACCAGTATCTTGGCCGGAGGATCGGCCTGCGGATCACGCGCTATGCCGCCTGAAGGATCCTGAAACAGGCGGAAGATGTTAGGTCCGTAAAAATCGACCAGCATCGAAGTGGAGTCGCCGTCAAACCTGACCTCCACAGCCGACGGATTCAGGCGCGTCACCTCGGTCGCGGCCCATCCCGGCAGACAGCCCATGGCCATAAGCGACAAAGCCACATAAAATTTTGTCCTGTTTTTATTCATGATATTCAAATATTAGTTTCTCCGTTAGGCTTTAAGGGCGCATACAGCGGCCCTTAACGACTTCAAAATTACAACTTAAATTCCGCTCTTCCAAATCATGAGCCAGAAGAATCGCCCTGGAGCCCCTGATTGTCCGGACTATTGAGTGCATGATGCCACTCTTTGCATATCCATTATGGCTTTTTCCGGCAAAGTTTACTAACTTTGCATTTACCGCTGCCATCATTAAGGCATCGCGGCAACCCGAATCAACACAAAATAAGCTATGAGCAGATATTATGTAATCAGCCCTAATGTGGAAGGCAATGGGGATTTCCGGGAATATCTGGAGCAGATGTTTCACGAACATACCATCATGATGGGATGGTCGCCTGAAGCCCCCAAAGGCAGGGTATTTGACCGTATGGAGATCGGCGACTATGTCATTTGCGCCCGCGGAGCAAACAGCGGAAAAGAGGTTTTTTTCGCCGGGAGAGTGTCTTCCGGTAACACTAAAGTCTGGCCTTTCACAAGAAAGCTGACCGGATTTGTGGATTTAAGGAACGATACCGTCCGTTTTACAGAAGCCAACGCATACGGCGCTTCGTCACAACCCCCGGCCATATATGAACTAAAAAGAGAGAATGAAGCTGACAACAATATCTGTGAATACATCAAATCAAAAGTGGATAAAATGAAATCAAGAGAGAATCTGCAGACCATGATAAACGTCCTGAAAAGAAAGAAAAACATTATCCTACAGGGCGCTCCCGGCACAGGCAAGACATATACCACGGCGGAAATAGCGCTCAACATCTGCGGCATTGACACTTCGTCGTTAAGCCGCGAACAGATGATGAAAAAATATGCCGAGCTTAACAGCAAAGGACAGATTGCATTTTCCACTTTCCATCAGACGATGGACTATGACGATTTCATCGAAGGCATGAGGCCTCAGCTGGAAAACGGACAGGTGACATACGATGTCGAGGACGGTATATTCAAGCGGATCTGTCAGGATGCAAGGATAAAGGATGAATCCAATTTCGATGAATGCTACGATAAACTTATTGCTGCCATTCAGAATACTGACTATTATCCCCTGACAAGTTCAGGCGGCGCAAAATTCCACGTGACTGTTAATTCAAAGCTGAACCTCACTCTCATGACCGGCGAAAACAAGAATATGAACGGCGTCCTGACGAAGGAAAGCATCCGGCTCGAATATTTCGGCCACGGGCCTAAAGCATGGGTGGGTTATTATAAAGGAGTTGTCAACAAACTCTATTCAGATTTCGGACTGAAAAAACCTTCGCACAGCGAGAACAAGAATTATGTCCTTATCATAGATGAAATTAACCGAGGCAACGTATCGAAAATATTCGGAGAACTCATAACACTGCTTGAAGCCGACAAACGGGAAGGAAAAACCGACTGCGTTTCAGCCAGGCTCTCCTATTCCAATATGGATTTCACTGTACCGGACAATCTGTATATCATAGGAACGATGAACACCACTGACAGAAGCGTGGGCAGCATCGACTATGCCATACGCCGCCGTTTCGCTTTCTGCACTCTCGAGTCGGAGTGGGAGATAGCCGAAAACAGCTATCAGGATAAAGCTGAAAAGGAAGAAGCCAAGGCCCTCTATTGCGCCGTGGAGAATTATATCCGGCAGAGCGCCGTGGATATGGATTATGAAGATCTGATGGTAGGCCACAGCTACTTCATGTATAAGCCCGACGAACCTCTGGAGCAGCGGTGGAAATTCGAGATATTGCCCTTGCTGAACGAATATTATAAGGACGGCATCTGCAGCAAAAGTCCGCTTGAAGGAATCAGAAAGAAAACCGACGGCAAGAATGAGAAGAAACTCTACATGCAGAAGTTTATAGAAAAATATGCACCAAGCCTGTAATCATGTCGAGGAAACCGATTGTACTTCATGAACATCAGACTTACGAGGCCACTGATGACTTCGATATAGGTCTGTTTCTTGAAACACACAATGTGAAATTGCCGGGAATGCCTGAGGAATATATGGGCAGACCGCAATGCCTTGCTATAGATTCAACCCTGACGGCAAGCTATTACATCGGTGCCTCATGGCTTGTCGAGCAGGAGCTGCCCGTGGTGGTCCTTCCAAAGATTCCGGACCTTGACTATACCGAGATGTTCGTCTCGGCCCTTTCTGTCGAGTCATCAAAAGAAGCGGATTATTTTTCAAAATGTTACAGCATAGATTTTGACCGGCCTCCCGTTGAGACTACTGAAAATCTGAGTTTCCTGACTCCGCTGCTGCTGATTCACTATATCACGATACTGGAGCGACTGGTCAGAAACGGACTCCGGAAGGATTATGTGACAATAACTGAGAACCTGAAAAACAAGATTAAGGGGCGTCCGGTCATCTCGCAGCAGATAAAGAAAAACATCATTTATCGGAGGACTGACCGCAACGTCTGTTCCTATCAGGTCTATACCGTAGATATCCCTGCTAACCGTCTGTTGAAGCGGGCGCTTCTCTTTGCCCGGACCATGCTTATAAAGCTGTTGCCTTCGGGAAAGCGAACGGGCGAACTGCAGTCGCGCATCAATAAATTAACGGGTGTATTTGCCGGCGTATCGGACAATATTGAAATCCAAGCCGTGAAGCAGTGTGGAGCAAGCAAGCTATTCAAAAACTACGCTCAGGCTGTAAGGATTGCTAAAGACATATTGCTGAGATATGACTACTCCCTGTCAAAGATCAGCAATGAGAATCATCTGACCCCGTGCTTCTGGATTGATATGTCAAGGCTGTTTGAACTGTATGTTTACAGTAAGCTCCGTGAAGCATACGGCGAAAATATCCGTTTTCAGGTACAAGGCTATCAGAAGACCGCCGTCGATTTTATCCACACAGGAGAGCGGCTGGTTATGGATGCGAAATACAAGCCTCAATACGAGAATTCCTACGCCGGAATCCTGTCCGACATCAGGGAAATCAGCGGTTACAGTCGCGATCTTTACATTTTGGAAAACTTCGGCCGTGATTTCATGTCATCGGATGAGGAAGTGAAATGTCTCATTATCTACCCGCAAAACGCTTGCGGCGACCCGTCCGGTGACGGAGACGATGATGTTCCGGCGACTGACGGCTTGAATGAGTTCCTGACCTCAGGCCCCTCTCTCTGGAATCAGGCAACTACCATGAAATATTTCAGAAATTTCAGGAAACTCAGGATTTCCTTGCCGACAATCGTCTGATGCCGTGATGATGTTTAAGGCGTGGGGGTTGAAAGGGAATTTGTTAGGATATGTGCGGGTAATTTTGTAATTTTGTCTCCCTCCGGCGGGTAAATGGGTTTGCCTTCCCGGAAGAATGAATTTCCCTCCATGCGAAGAATTGATTCAGAAACGGTACAGAAAATCCTGGACACGGCCGAAATACTGGACGTTGTCAGCGACTTTGTGAGCCTCAAGCGCCGCGGAGCCAACTACATAGGGCTGTGCCCGTTCCACAACGAGCGCACCCCCTCTTTCTCTGTCTCTCCTTCCAAAGGGATCTGCAAATGTTTCAGTTGCGGCAAGGGAGGCAGTCCTGTGGGTTTCCTGATGGAACTCGAGCAGATGTCCTACAGCGACGCCCTGCGCTATCTCGCGAAAAAATACAACATCGAGATCAAGGAGCGGGAAATGGACGCCGAAGAGCGCGAAAGGGAATCGGAGCGCGAAAGCCTTCTCGCCGTCAATGAATTCGCCATGAAGCATTTCGAGCACAACCTGACCGCCACCGACGAGGGCCGTTCCGTTGGACTCGCCTACTTCCGCGAGCGCGGAATCAACGACGCGATGGTCAAGCGCTTCCACCTCGGCTACAGTCCCGACAGCCGCGACGATCTTTTCCGCCACGCCAAAGCCAAAGGGTTCACTGAAAAGTTCCTCATCGCCACCGGTCTATGCTACAAGACCGAGCGCGGCACCGTCGGCGACCGTTTCCGCGGACGTGTCATCTATCCCGTCTTCTCCCTCTCGGGCAAAGTGCTCGCTTTCGGCGGACGAACCCTGCGCAAAGACAAGGATGTCGCCAAATATGTCAACTCTCCCGAGTCCGTCATCTATCGCAAGAGCTTCGAACTCTACGGTCTCTATCAGGCCAAGCAGTCGATTGTCCGCAACGACAAGTGTATTCTCGTCGAAGGCTACATGGATGTCATCTCAATGCACCAGAGCGGTGTCGAGAATGTCGTCGCCTCCTCCGGAACCTCTTTGACCGAAGGGCAGATACGCCTCATCCACCGGTTCACCGAAAACGTAACCGTCATTTACGACAGCGACCCCGCAGGCATCAAGGCATCCCTGCGCGGAATAGATCTGCTCCTGGCCGAGGGCCTCAACATAAAGGTCATGCTGCTGCCCGAGGGAGAAGACCCCGACTCTTTCGCCCAGTCGCACACATCGGAGGAAGTGGAGCGCTATCTCGCCGACAATGAGCAGGACTTCATATCCTTCAAGACTTCAATCCTGATGAAGGATGCCTCCAACGATCCCATCGCCAAAGCCCACGCCATCCAGAGCATCGTACGCTCCATCTCCGTCATCCCCGACCCCATAACCCGCACCGTCTATATCGCCGAATGTGCCCGCTCCATGGCCATTGACGAGAAAATACTGACACTTCAGGTTGCGAAATATGCCGCCGAAGCGGCCGAAAAACGCGCCCGCGAAGAGCAGCGCGAACGCAACCGCGCCAAAGCCGGACTCCCCGCCGATCCGGCGCAGGACGCCGTAGCCATCTCGGCTGAAGCCGTGACGCCGGCACCCGAACCTGCCGCTCCTAAACCCGTCATAGCGGCCGAGGCCGGATTCCTCGTCCCCTACGAGAGGGAACTCGTCAGATACATTGTGCGCTACGGCCTCTGCTATCTCTGCGATGTTGCCGATGAACGGGGCGACACCCGTCCCATGAACGTGCTCGAATACGTCATGGAAGAACTGCGGATAGATGAAATCTCCTTTTCCGACCCTGTCTTCGCCCGGCTCCTCGACGAATGTCTCGCCCTGGCCGGCGACAGCTGGACTCAGGCATGCGAGGGTGAACGGTTAAGGCTTTCCGAAGTGCGCCGCCGGAGAATGGAAGAAGGCTACGAACATATCCGCCGGACAGCCGGAGACCTCGCCTCAATCCAGACCCGCGAGAAAGAGCTTGAAGAAGCAGCCGAAAATGAATTCAACGCGGCCCTTGACAGCTTCGCCGAACTATATCTCCAGCGCCAGCTCCTCTCTTGCAGCAGCGACGAAGTGCGCCGCACCGCAACAGCCCTTGTCACCTCACGCCACAGCCTCAGCAAGATCCACACCAAATACTCCCACGTCTCGACCGAACGCGAACGCCTTCCCGAACTCGTGCCACTCGCCGTATATAATCTGAAATGCGCCCTGATCGAATGTGAGATCGCACGCATAAACAAAGAGATCGCACGCATATATTCGACAGCGCCCTCCGACAGCGACACCCTCCGTTCGCTCATGCAGCGCAACCTCGAGCTCAACGCCCTCAAAAAAGAATTCGCCAAATATCTCGGCGAACGCATCCTCTCCCCCCACCGTCCCTGATCAATCCGCTGCTGTGCAAATCCTATAGACTCATTTTAAGGAATTCCCTGAGCCTGACATGTTCGATTCCGGGATATTCGCTGAATCCTCCGCCGACAGGATCCATAGAGACAACATATTTCGGATAATTGTCTTTTATTGCGGCAAGATTACCGAATTCCCTCCTGACAGTATCCTCGGAGGCGAGCAGATATGTTACTTGAATATAAATCCGCTTTTCTGCTTTTGTGGCTACGAAGTCTATCTCTCCAACGCGGAGAATGCCGACTGTTACCTCGAAACCTTGACGGCGAAGATGATTCCACACAACATTTTCCATATTTTTTTCAATACTACTCCGGATATTGTAGCCGCAAAGATAGTTGCGAATTCCGTGGTCGGTGAAATAATGCTTGTTGTTCGATTCAAGAAGCATCTTTCCATGTATATCGAACCGTTTGACTGGAATAGCGAGGAAAGCATCCCGAAGGTATTTGAGATAGTTTGAGACCGTCTCATCGCTGATCTTTTCACCTTTCGATGTCATGAATCTGACAATATTTGTAACCGATATCGGTTTGCCAACGTTGTCAGCGACATAACGTATGACATTTTCAAGCTGTGTGACATTGCGGACCTTTTCTCTGCTGACGATATCCTTGACAAGAACAGTGTTGCAAACACCTTCGAGATAATCGGATATTTGCGACTGATCATCAGGTTTAAAAGCGAGCAACCCGGGCAGTCCACCCATTCTGAGATACCACATAATAGCCTCGTCGCTATCTTCCATATTGTGGAACCGCAAGAATTCAAGATAAGAGAGATTATAAACCTTTATCTCTATATATCGTCCTGAAAGACGGGTGCCAAGTTCACTCGAAAATATATATGCATTGCTTCCCGTAGCAATCACTTGACATCGGTCTTCAGCATGAAGACTTCGCAGCGCGTTTTCATAGTTCTCGACATCCTGAACCTCATCAATAAGAAGATAATTTTCACCATCCTTTGGCAGTCGGGCTACGGCATAGTCATACAACTGCGTCGCTGTTGCAATGTCACTGAATTCCTGATATTCCTTATTGATATACACAATGTTTGCCTCCGGACGATTATGACTGAGCCAATCCTTGAACAGTTCGAGGACTTTGCTTTTCCCAACGCGACGCTGACCGACGAGTATAAGCATCATCCCACGGTTGATCAGTGCGGCTATCTTTTCTATGTATTGTGGTCGGGGAATTAATTCCATAGTTGTATTTTTTGCAAATATAACAAACTATAACCCGGAAAACAAACAAATAACGCACAAAATTCCAGTTATACTTGGATATTTCCGCAATTTCTGTAGAATTTACCGATTATAACCGGGAATCTTTACATAATCCCAGTCCAATTAGCCCAATCAATGCGGTTGAGTTAAGAAACCTATATCATGTTTTCCCAATCGGAGCCCGTCAGGGCGCGCTGAAAGTAACCCCACATGGAGCGAAGCGGAGTGTGGGGGTAGGCAATGATAAATATAATTCAGTCGCGGGGGGACGAGTCTGTGGTACAGAACTTTGCATCAACCACTGAGGCATCCCGCCGGGACGGCGAGGACATAAGGGGGCATCTTGGTCCGTGCACTCCGCTACGCTCCATGCACGGTTATAACACAACACGCCCTCCGGGCTTCTCCATCATTTTTTTTATTTTACCCCCTCCAATTCGTCCAATTTGTCCAATTTGGCTAACCCCAAAAATAAACGCAGGCCGTGTCTCGCGACATAGCCTACGGATAACATGTTGTAAAGTGTATACAGGGATGTTCTAAATTATACTACCTTATCGAATATTGTATTTATTCCTTGCAAATGTAATGACTATTTTGTCACAAAACAAAAGTTTTTATCAAAATTTATTGGTTTCATCGTTTTTTTATTGCTTTTTCCTGTATTATAGTCATTTATGTCTCCATTTGGGTTACACTTTGCACGAGAAAAATCTCTCTTTTTCGATTCAGAAGCCCGAATGCGTCTTCCTGTTCTCATATTTCTCAGGACTCCGGTCTTTTTCTCCGCTGTAAATCCATCTGACAGTGTCGCTCAACACCTCTCCGTCCCCGGTTGTCCGGGCGCTGATAATGTTGTCGCCGTCGTCAAGGACTACGCCGTCAAATATCCAGTGAACCTCCGTGTAACCCTGTCGCGGACGGGGCAGCGGTCGCCCGTTCAGTGCGACCTCCGGCACGCCGCGGTTGCAATAGACCGTTATGGAGGTCTCGCGGCGTTCGCGGTCGGCATTGCGGCGCTGCGTCAAATAGAGCACCGGCTGCCGGCTCCAGTTGGCCTTGTACCAGAAATAGGAGTCCTTCTTCTCGCGTCTGTCAAAGCTCACGAGCCCCTTCAGATTACGGCTTGCCACTCCCCCTCGGCTCCACATCGGGCATGCGAAGTCAAACATGTTCCAGAGATATGAGGCTATGATGTAGGGATGTTTCGCTATGACGCTCCACTGATATTCGTGGGTCTTCGTCTGAAATGTCTCCGGATAATAGGGCCTTCCCCAGTTTAGCGACTCACCGAGAAGCTCCGTCTGATGATCTGGATTACCGTCGGCGCCATATTCCGTCAGCATGAGCCGTTGCCACGGATAATCCCGCTCAAGCCCCTCGATCCATGCGTCGATATCCTTTATTTTCTTTTCATACCATCCGAAATAACGGTTCATGCCCTGTATGTCGGCATTCTGGTTGACCGGATGAAGTGCAATCCCGTAGCCGTTGACCGAGGCAGTCATGCGGTCGGGATCCTCCGTCTTTGCCAGGTCATGGAGCGACGCCGTCAGTGCCGACGTGTAGTCGGTCGGCGAATAAACTTCGTTGTGAAGTCCCCAGACGTAGATACACGGATGATTGTAGTTCTGCCTTATGAGTTCGCGCAACTGGCTGTGGGCGTTCTCCCATTCCCGTCCGGTGACGCGGTTGACAAAAGGAATCTCGGCCCACACGACGAGCCCGAGAGAATCGCAGCGCGAATAGATGCGCTCCGACTGCTGATAATGGGCGAAACGAACCGTCGTGGCCCCCACGTCCATTATCGCGTCGAGATCGGCGTCATGCTCCCGGTCGGTCAGTGCGCTTCCTTTCTGCCACCAGTCCTGATGGCGAGTGACGCCATACATCGGATACTTCTTTCCGTTCAGGAAAAAACCTTTTCCGGCTATCGCCTCGAAGCGTCGCAGGCCCAGCGGCTGCACGACCTCGTCGATGACCCGGTCCCCGCTGACAAGGCGCGTGGTGACGCTGTAGAGATAAGGATCATAGATTCCCTGCCACAGATGCGGCTTCTCGATGACGAAATCCGTGATGACCGTCTGTGTGCCCTGCGGCGTAAGGTCCATCTGCCGCCGGTCGCTTTTGACCTTCCTGCCGGCGCCATCCTTTATGACGGTCTCGACAACGATCGGAGCAGGGGCGGCCGTCACGTTGTCGATCTTGACCCTGACGCGCACTTCTGCCCGTTTGTCGCTGACATTGCTCTGACTGACATATACCCCCGGCGAGCCATGATCGGTCACCTTGATGCCTACTCCCTCTGTTGTCACCAGCCACACGGGCCTATAGATGCCTCCATAAACCCCGAAAAGCTGATGATTGACGGGTATAACGTCGGGGCGCGACTTATTGTCCGCCCTGACCACCACTATATTCTCTCCGTCATAGTCAACCGCCCCGGTTATCTCTAACGCAAACGCCGAGTAAGCCCCTTTGTGCGAACCGACAAGACGGTTGTTGACATAGACGTCGGCACAGGCGCCCACGCCCTCGAATCGCAGGAAGCAGCGTTTCCCGCTGTCGGCGGCCGCCATGCGGAATTTCTTGCGGTAATAGGCCGGACCCTCATAGAAGTCATTGACGCGCGTCTGCATGTCGATGGCGTTCCAGGTGTGGGGAACGTTGACCTTCTCCCACTTTCCGTTCCACCACGTAGCCCCCGTGTGGGGTTCTTCAGGGAACGGACCGCGTCTGAATTCCCAGTCATTGTTGAAATTCTTCACCTCGCGGCCCTGCACCGCGGCGGCAAGCGCCAGCGACGCTACCAACAGTATTGTTCTTATCGACATTATTCTTTTTATTTCGGTTATGAATGATTTCCAAGTCAGGGTGTCGCGGCAATTCCCCTGTCAGTCTAACAGGGTGTTTCATGATTGGTCTGAAAGTTGTTTTAACAGCAGGCCCACAGGCCCCTTCGCTAACTCTTTGCAAAATTACTGAATTTCCTACTCTATTCAAAAAATCGCCTTCCTTTTGATTTTTTTGGTTATATTTGCACTCTGAGAACCAAGTCACAATTGCACATAGGATGAACGTAGCCGAATCTTTCAATAACGCATCTTCGCCACTATTCTCTTTCGAGATTCTTCCGCCCCTGAAAGGCAACAGCATCTATAAGGTATTCCGCATCGTTGACACTTTGCGCGAGTTCAACCCGAGCCATATCAACATAACGTCCCACCACAGCGAATACGTGCTCCGCGAACAGCCCGACGGATCGCTGAAAAGAGTCAGCCTGCGCCGACGTCCCGGGACGGTGGCCATTGCCGCCATGATACAGCACCGCTACGGCATAACGACCGTCCCCCACATCATCTGCCGCGGCTTCACGAAGGAAGAGACCGAATATGCCCTCATAGACCTGAACTTTCTCGGCATCACCAATCTCCTGCTCCTCCGGGGCGACGTCAAGTCGGAAATCGTGGGCGATGACCGTCCCGGCCTCTACCACGAACACGCCACAGGCCTCCAGGAACAGGTCAACAAGTTCAACGCCGGGTTCTCGCTCGATGACACTCCCCTCGAAGGAATCGAGACTCCTTTCTCCTACGGCATGGCATGCTATCCTGAAAAACATGAGGAAGCCCCCAACATGGACTCCGACATCCGCTACATGAAACGGAAAATGGAGCTCGGCGCGAAATATTTCGTGACGCAGATGTTTTTCGACAACTCGAAGTTCTTTGACTTCGTGGAGCGTTGCCGCCGCGAAGGGATAACCGTCCCGATAATTCCGGGAATAAAACCCCTTGCCAGAATCTCCCATCTGAGCATGCTTCCCCGCACCTTCCGCTGCGACATACCCGAAGAGCTCGCGTCGGAAATCCGGCGATGCAAGACCGACGACGAGGTCCGCGGCCTCGGCATAGAGTGGGCCGTGACACAATGCCGCGACCTGATGGCCCACGGCGTGAAAGGAATCCACTTCTACACCATGTCGGCCGCCGCCAATGTACGCGAGATTTGCAAAAGGATATATTGAGCCCCGCAGAAATATGACTGAGATACCTAAGGACCGGATTCTGATTCTCGACGGCGCCATGGGAACCATGATTCGCCATGTCGGGTGTAACGACGTGATGTGTCTGACCCATCCCGACGAAATACGCGCCATCCACACAGCCTATCTTGAGGCGGGTGCCGACATTATTTCCACAAACTCGTTCAATGCCAACAGCTTCTCGCTGGCCGACTACGGAATGGCCGACCGCGTGACCGAAATAAATGCAGCCGCTGCGGCAATAGCCCGCGAGGCGGCTGACAGCTTCATGAAGCTCCACCCCGAGAGGCAGGTATATGTCGCCGGCTCTGTGGGTCCCACAAACAAGACCGCTTCGATGAGCCCCGATGTCAGCGACCCCGCATGGCGCGATGTAACCTACGACATGCTGCGCGGAACCTATCGCCAACAGATCGCCGCACTTGTCTCCAACGGGGCCGACATAATCCTGATAGAGACCGTCTTCGACACTCTCAACGCCAAAGCCGCCCTCCACGCCGCCGAAGACGTCCGCGCGGAGCTTGGAACCGATTTCGGGATCATGCTTTCCGTGACCGTCACCGAAAAAGGCGCCCGCACATTCTCCGGACAGACGCTGGAGGCTTTCGTGGCATCCGTGGCCCATGCGCCTCTGATGAGTCTGGGGCTCAACTGCTCGTTCGGCCCCGAGGAAATGCTTCCGGTTCTTCGGCAGCTTGCCGCAATATCCCCTTTCCCCGTGAGCGCCCATCCCAATGCGGGGCTACCCGACGCTTCCGGCTGTTATGCCGAATCGCCTGAACGTATGGCAGCCGCCATTAGCCGGTTCGTCAGCGAGGGACTCGTCAACATCGTGGGCGGATGTTGCGGAACCACCCCGGCCCATATACGACTTTTTCCTGCGATCGTGGACGGCGCGCGCCCCCATACTCCTGTCGCGCCGTCGCCTTCCTCCCTGCGGCTCTCCGGACTGGAGTTCCTCGAAATATGCCCCGGCTCTCCCTTCATAAATGTCGGCGAACGCTGCAACGTGGCCGGTTCGCGTCGCTTCCTCCGGCTAATCAAGGAGAAGAACTATGATGAAGCCCTCGCCATAGCTCTGCGTCAGGTCCGCGACGGCGCCAATATCATCGATATAAACATGGACGACCCGATGCTCGACGCCCCGGCCGAAATGACGCGCTTCCTCAACCTGATCGCCTCCGAGCCGGAGATTGCAGCCGTGCCCGTAATGATCGATTCGTCAGACTGGGCCACTGTCCGCGCGGCGCTCGAAGTCGTCCAGGGCAAATCCATCGTCAACTCGATATCCCTGAAGGAAGGCGAGGAAAAATTCCTCTCCAAAGCCCGGGAGATACACCGCTACGGAGCCGCTATGGTCGTGATGGCGTTCGACGAGAAAGGACAGGCCGACACTCTCCGGCGGCGCATCGAAATCTGTGAGCGTGCCTACCGCCTGCTCGTCGATAAGGCCGCAATTCCTCCCTCCGACATCATTTTCGACCCCAATGTGCTGACCGTGGCCACAGGCATCGAGGCTCACGACCGCTACGCCATTGATTTCATCGAATCGGTCCGCTGGATCAGAAACAATCTTCCGCATGCGAAGGTAAGCGGAGGAGTCAGCAACCTTTCTTTCGCTTTCCGCGGTAACAATCCGTTGCGCGAAGCCATACACTCGGTCTTTCTCCACCATGCCGCTGCTGCCGGAATGGATATGGCGATACTGAATCCCGCTGCCATTCCCCCCGTGGAATCCATCGATCCGGAGCTGAGATCTCTGATCGACGACGTTCTGCTGTGTCGCACTGACTCCGGCCTCGCCGTCGAGAGGCTGCTCGCTTTCGCTACCGGCATGACGCCCTCGGCTGCTCCGGAGAAAAAGCCTCAGGCCGACCGAGCGCTCGTTCCGGTAGCCACACGTCTTGCCGAGGCAATAGTCTCCGGCTCCGCGGAGTTCCTTGCGCCCGACATAGAGGAGGCGCTCTCCTCGATGCCCGACGGCGCGGCGGTCATAAACGGCCCGCTGATGGACGGTATGAGACACGTCGGCACGCTCTTCGGCGACGGAAAGATGTTTCTTCCCCAGGTTGTGAAGTCGGCCCGCACTATGAAGAAAGCCGTCGAGCTCCTGATGCCGGCTCTTTCAGGCGCGGCAGACAGCGCGGCCTCTGCGGGGAAAATAATCTTCGCCACAGTGCGCGGCGATGTCCACGACATAGGAAAAAACATCGCGGCAATTGTGCTCTCATGCAACAACTTCGAGGTTATTGACCTCGGGGTGATGGTTGAGCCGGAAACAATCGTCGAAGCGGCTCGCACCCACCGCCCTGACTTCATCTGTCTCTCCGGACTGATCACGCCCTCCCTCTCGGAAATGGCCACCGTCATTGAGATGCTCGCCCGCGAAGGGCTTGACATCCCCGTAATGGTCGGAGGCGCCACAACTTCCGAGCTGCACACGGCCCTCAAGCTTGCCCCTCTTTCCCATGCCCCCGTGATCTATGCCGCCGACGCCTCGCGAAACCCTCTTCTTGCGGCCCGCTATCTCGACCCGGCGACCCGCGAGGAATTCATTGACTCTCTTAACAAAGAATACTCCGCTCTCCGCCTTCAGCACGAGCCCGCGTCGCTCCTGCCTTTCAGCGAAGCCTCTGCCAGGCGGCTGCGCCTCGACTGGGAGAACTATTTCCCCCTCGCCCCGGCTGCCGGAACTGAAGCTGTCACCTTGACCCTCGATCCCGAACTCCTCCGGCCCTTCATCAACCGCCGCGCGCTCCTCCATGCGTGGAACCTATCCTCCGACGAAGCAGCGGCTGAAGCATCAAAACTGCTTTCCGATGCGGAGGAGCTTTTCAATTCGCTCGCAACCGAATGGCCCGGCTTCTGCAAAGCCCGCTTCCGCATAGCCGAAGCTGTTTCCGATGGTGACGATCTCGTCATTGCCGGCCGTCGCTGGCCCATGCTCCGCTCCCAGCGTCTTATCGACGGAGCCACACTCTCTCTCGCCGACTTCGTCATGCCTGTAGCCACAGGGCGCACCGACTTCGTTGGCGTTTTCGCTGTCAACGGGGCTTTCGGCCTCGATGAACTGCGCGAGTCTCTCAAAGGCGACCAATACCGGTCCATGCTTCTCTCGACCCTCTGCGACCGCATAGCCGAGGCCGGAGCCGAACTGCTCCACTCCCTCGTTCGCCGAAACTACTGGGGTTATGCCGCCGATGAAGCCCTATCCGTCAGGGAAATCATGCAGGGCCGCTACACCGGCATCCGTCCCGCCGTCGGATTCCCATCCATCCCGGACCAGCTCATGAACCGCATTCTTGACGAAACGATTGGTCTCGGCGAAGCCGGCATAACCCTCACAGATAACGGCGCCATGTCCCCCTCGGCAAGCGTCTCCGGACTGATGATCGCGCGCCCCGAAGCCCGCTACTTCACCGTCGGTAGAATATCCGACGAACAGCTCGACGACTACGGCCGCCGACGCTCCATTTCCCCCTCCCGCCTCCGCCGCATCCTCTCCCTCTGATTCCCCATCCCCGGGCTTCATCTCTTTCAGACCATTTATTTTTATCACAGTCGATTCATTTCATCTTCTCGCACGGCTTTGCTTTTATACTTTCCTTTTGCCGCGTTGATGGAATATCGTACTGAGAGAGAGACATATTGCGAGGCTCCTTTTATGTCTGATCTATGCCTTCGACTCAACCACGATCCACCTTTGTCAGTCGGTGTTCGAGTGGGATGCAATCTCATTCTTTTTTCAAATGCATTGAACCGGGAGGATATATTATAAATGATTATGCCATCGCAAAACAGAATATCATACGACTGTAATAATCGGCTGACCGAAGAACGAGGAAAGCATGGCGAGAGTCGAGATAGTGAAGTTATGCTCGCCGCTCAGCCATCGTGTTATCTCATTGGGTCGTTTACCAAGGGCTTCGGCAAACTGCTTTTTATTCAAGCCCCTTTCACGCATGAGAGCGTCAAGTCTGTTAGAGATGGCAAAAGAAAGTCGTGTTTCCTCCCGCTTCTCCCGAGGAATCTCATTGAAAATTTCCTGTAATGAAATGTTGGCGGTTCTCATAAGTCAAAGGTTTTATCGGTTATAATCTCCTTTTCGGTTATCTCCACATTACCGGAACGCACTTCCTGTTTGAGCAGACGCTCGAATTTCTGCAAGTCCATTACATATCCCTGCAATGTGTCGTTTTCTTCGTATGTCCGGCTGTTCTTCACGTCGCCGTTACCGAGGACGAGAATTTTGTCGGTAAGCCGAAGACAATACAGGCGAAGTTTTGATTTCAAAACCGGCAGTGCAACAACTGAGTCGTTCATCTTGCCCTCTCTGCGGAAGTACCGCTCCAAAGCACCATTGGAGAGAATCTGTTCAACAAATCTCATTATTGCCTGAAAATCAGGATTCAGTTCCGCGTCCTCCCTGAACTTGGCAATGAATTTTTCAAATTCGCTCATATCGTCAGATAGGAACTGAATTGTGTACATAGTGCAGCTGTCGCTGCTGTTGACTAAGAGGAGTTCGACTTCGCTCATGATTTTTGCGTTTGTAATTACAACGCAAAGTTATAAAAAATGTTTTACATAAATGTAAAAATCCAATTTTTTCTCAAAGTTTTATGTCGGCACGTCAGGCAAGTTAGATGAAGGCCTATTCGAGATTTAGCAAAAAAATTGCATATATGATAATTATATTATAATACTGCGGTAAGAGCCTGATCAATGCGGTTGAGTTAAGAAACC
>ULSH01000075.1_pt1 | contig 48058 bp, 49 predicted proteins | sample 1956151 | NCBI WGS metagenome assembly ULSH01 (sample SAMEA4835702, study PRJEB28245) | human gut metagenome | biome: gut microbiome; material: fecal sample | place: Denmark | collected 2008 | reverse complement strand
GGGAGCCGCTGAAGCATCTGGACAGGGCTGGGCTCTTTTTGCTCACCAAAACAGACCAGAGCTCGCAGTTCAGCCGTATTAACCTCCGCAAAAACCTTGCAAAATATAACGACCGTGCCCCGGTTATCGAAAGTATCCATCACCCGAAAAACTTTGTCGAAATTGCCGACTGGTACAAGGGCATTCATGAAAATACGCTGGAACTTTCCGAACTGGAGGGCAAAAAAGTTATGGTCTTTTCCGCTATCGGCAACCCGTCCTCTTTCGAGCAGACTCTCGCCGGTATCGGGCTTGATATCCTTGAAGCAATCCGCTACCCGGACCATCATGATTACGGTATGCTGGAAATGCAGTACATCAGCGAGCGTGCGGCCAGCAAAGAAGCGGTGGCGCTTATTACAACCGGTAAAGACGCGGTTAAAATTCCGACAGAATTTATTTACTTCAACAGGGATTTGCCGCTGTACATATTAAACATGGATATTATGATTACCGAAGGGCAGGACTTGTTTGAAAAAGCAATTGTCAATGCCATTAAAAAGGAGACGAAGAAGTAATGAAGGTTTTATGTGTAATTCCGGCCCGCTATGCTTCCACCAGGCTGCCGGGCAAGCCGCTTGCGCTGATTGCCGGTAAGCCGATGATTCAGCATACTTATATGCGCGCCTGCGAAGCGGAAGAACCGGATGATGTAATTGTAGCAACGGACAACGAAAAAGTTTACGATACCGTTACAGGCTTCGGCGGCAAGGCCGTGATGACTTCGCCGGACCATCCGAGCGGAACTGACCGTCTGGCGGAAGTTGCCATGCAGTATCCTGATGTTGATGTAATTATTAACGTGCAGGGCGATGAGCCGATGATTGACCCGGATATTATTGACCGTCTGGCCAAAGCCTTTGAAGGCAATGACGATTTAAAAATGGCAACCATGAAGGTGCCGATGAAGGAAAGCGAATACAACGACCCGGCTGCCGTAAAAGTTGTAACGGATGACAACGGTTATGCGCTGTATTTTTCGCGCAGCCTGATTCCGTATCCGCGCAACGAGATTGAAGGCATGCGCGTTTATAAACATGTTGGCGTTTATGCTTACCGCCGCGACTTTTTACTGCAGTACGCAGCGCTGGAACCTACCATGCTTGAAAAGGTGGAAGGGCTTGAACAGCTGCGCGCGCTGGAAAACGGTTATAAAATAAAAGTGCTTGAAAGCGATTTTCAGGGTATCGGCATTGATACTCCCGAAGATTTGGAAGCAATCAATAAGCTCTTTGCGGCAAAAAACAATAAATAACGAACAAATAACTATCAGTAAATAAAGGAGGCAGACATGAATATAGTAACAGTTGGCAATTATAAAGTTGGGCAGGGCTGCCCCATGCTGCTTATGGCAGGTCCCTGCGTACTGGAAGGCTATGAACGCAGCCTGATGATTGGCCAGCGTGCCAAAGCCATTGCAGATAAACTCGGCATGCCCTATGTTTTTAAGGCATCTTTCGATAAAGCAAACCGTTCTTCCTATAATTCTTTCCGCGGGCCGGGATTAAAAGAAGGTTTGGCCATTCTGGACCAGATTAAAAAAGATTTGGGCGTACCCATTGTAACGGATATTCACGAACCCGCGCAGGCAGAACCCGTGGCGGAAGTTGCCGATATTTTGCAGATTCCGGCATTTTTGTGCCGCCAGACTGACCTTGTTTACCAGGCTGCAAAAACCGGCAGAACCGTTAACGTGAAAAAAGGCCAGTTCCTTGCCCCGTGGGATATGAAAAACGTTATCAAAAAAATTGAAGAAGCCGGCAACTACAATATTATGCTTACAGAGCGCGGCGCAAGCTTCGGCTATAATACTCTGGTTACGGATATGCGCGGGCTTGCCATTATGCGCGAACTCGGCTACCCGGTTGTAATGGACGCGACCCACAGCGTGCAGATTCCCGGCGGGCAGGGTACTTCCTCCGGCGGCCAGAGCCAGTATGTGCCGCATATGGCAAGGGCTGCTGCCGCAGTAGGCATCGACGCTTTGTTCCTTGAAGTACATGATAACCCGGCTGAAGCTCTTTCGGACGGGCCGAACATGGTAAAACTGGATAATTTGGAAGCACTCTTGAAAGACGTGCTGGCCATAGATAAAATTGTACGCGGCTGATTGGCTGCCTGCATTTAAAGGAGTGATTTCCTGATGGAAGATGTAATGCTGGAACAGGCGCGGCAGGTTCTGCGTATGGAAGCGGAAGCCGTGCTGGAACAGGTTGAACGCATAGACGAACATTTTAAAGCAGCGGTTGAAATGATTATGGCCTGCCCCGGCCGCACCGTTATTACCGGCATGGGCAAATCGGGCATTATCGGGCGCAAAATGGCAGCAACGCTTGCCAGCACCGGCACGCCATCTTTTTACCTGCACCCGGCAGAAGGCATTCACGGCGACCTGGGCATGGTAACCGAAGGCGACGTTGTTATTGCGCTTTCCAACAGCGGTGAAACCGGCGAAGTGCTGCATATACTGCCTTCGCTGCGCAGAATAGGCGCCAAATTAATTGCTATGGTGGGCAATCCCAATTCCACTCTGGCCAAAAATTCCGATATTGTTTTAAATGTCGGTGTTACGAGAGAAGCCTGCCCGCTCGGGCTTGCGCCTACTTCAAGCACAACTGCGGCGCTTGCATACGGCGATGCGCTGGCACTGGCGCTGCTTTCAAAACGCAAATTTACGGCCAGCCAGTTTGCTGTATTCCATCCGGGAGGCTCTCTGGGGCGCAAATTGCTTCTTACTGTTGAAGATATTATGCACAGCGGCACGGAAAACCCGCTTGTTAAGGCAGATATCAGCGTACAGGACGCACTTTTTGTTATTACCGACAAGGGTCTTGGCGCTGTTTCCGTTGTTGATGACGACAATAAAATGCTGGGCGTGCTGACAGACGGCGATATCCGCCGCGGGCTCAGCAAAGGCGTGGACTTTTTAAAACGCCCGGTAACGGAACTTATGACGGCCAGCCCGAAAACCATTACCAAAGAAAAACTGGCTGCACAGGCTTTGCATATCATGGAAAGCAACCGTCCGAAACCGATTACGGTACTGCCGGTTGTAGATGCCGAAAACCATGTTATCGGGCTTTTGCATATGACTGACCTTGTACGTCAGGGCGTGGTATAATGGAAAGAAACGTAAAAAATGCCTCCAAAATAAAACTGCTGGCCCTTGATGTGGACGGCGTGCTGACGGACGGCAGCCTCAATATTGGCGCTGAAGGCGAACTTTTTAAAGCCTTCAACGCGCGCGACGGGCTTGGGCTGAGCTGCCTTCTGCGCAGCGGCGTGCGTGTGGCAATTATTACCGGGCGCAAAAGCGCCATTATTCACCGCCGGGCGGAAGAACTGGGCATTACAGAGCTTTATGAAGGCATTAAAGATAAAAGAAAAATACTGGCAGACCTTGCCGCGGCAGGAGGGCTTGGGCAGGAAGAAATTGCCTATATGGGCGACGATTTAAACGACCTGCCTGCGCTTTTATATGCCGGGCTTGCCTGTGCCCCGGCAGACGCTGCGCCGGAGGTAATTTCTGCCAGCAGCTTTGTTGCCGCAAATAACGGCGGGCGCGGAGCAGTGCGCGAAGCGGCCGAACTTATTTTAAAGGCACAGGGCAAATGGAATGAAATTGTAAATGCTTATATGAAGCAGGGACAGGGAGATTCACAATAATGTGGCTTTACTATTTATTAAAAAGCATGAGCTGGATAATCAGCCACCTGCCCTATAAGCTGGTTGTAAAAATCGGTCTGGGGCTTGGCAGGCTTTATTACATAATTGCCAAAAAACAGCGCATAAGGGCGGAAGAAACAATAAAAGAACGCCTTGGCTATTCGGACGAACAGGCCAAAGCAACCATCCGCAGCCTGTTTATCAAGCTGGGCGCAACTTTTATGGAAATTATGTATATGCCGGCATTAAATAAAAACAATATCCGCGGGCTGGTAACCTTTGACCGCCCCGATGTTTTATGGGAAGCACTCGGCGAAGGAAAAGGCGTTGTAATGCTGGCCTGCCATATGGATAACTGGGAATGGCTGGGTGCGGCGCTGGCGTTGTCGGGCTTTCCGCTGAGCGCGGTGGAAAAACCGCAGCCGAACCATATTTACAGCGATTTTATGAACGAACTGCGCAAAGGTGTAGGGCAGGAAATTTTTTCGCGCGGTACCAGTGAAATTCTGGGCTGTGCCCGCGCCATGAAGAAAAAACGCATGCTGGGGCTTATTGCCGACCAGGACGGCGGCTATGACGGCATTTTTGTTCCGTTCCTCGGCAAAATGGCTTCAACGCCGACTGGGCCTGCTTATTTTTCCAGAAAGTTCAAAGCACCGATTGTGCCGATATTTATTGTGCGCAAGGAGGGCAATTACGGGCATCTGGCGATTGTTAAAGACCCCATTTACTACGAAGACACCGGCGACCGCAAGGCCGATGATTATAATGTAACTTTGAAAATGACGCAGATTGTTGAAGAAGTTATAAAAGAATACCCGGATAACTGGCTGTGGTTCCAGCACCGTTGGAATACCCCGTACACACCGCCGGAAGAAAAGGAGCTGAAGCAAGGTGAAAAATAAGGGGCTTTTGCTGATTGCAAGCGGCATTGCCATTGCAGCAGCAATAATTGCCTGGCTGATGTTTGGCGGCGAGGCGCCGAAGAACCCGGAAAATACCGCTTCCAATGCGGTAAGCGCAGTAGTAAAAAATACTACCGTCAGCCGCGAGCAGGACGGCAGACGCCTGTGGGAGTTTTCGGTTGAAGTGCTGGAAAGCATTTCCGGCAGCGGCGAAGCAGTAATGAAAGGCGTTAAGGGCAAGATTTACCGCGAGGACGGTTCAGTAATTGACGTTACGGCCGGCGGCGGCAAAATTAATAACGACGATAAGAACTTTGCTCTCGACCGCGGCGTAAAAGCAACGCTTTCTACCGGCGGGGAGATAACTGCCGAAGAAATCAGCTGGAACCAGAAGGACGATATTATTACGGCCACCGGCAAAGTAAAGGTTGTTAAAGATGAACATACGGCTTTGGCCGATAAAATTGTTACCAGCAGTAAATTTGACCATTTTAAATTAAGCGGACATGCCGAAGTACAGAAAGGGGAACTGTAATGATGAAAATAAAAACGGTAGCGGCGCTGGCAGCGGCTTTTATGCTGTTAGGTTCATCGGCTTTATATGTGCCTGCTTTTGCGGCGCAGGGCAGCGGTTTTAATGTTAAAGCCGACGAAATTGAATATGATATGACCAGCGGCAACGGTACTGCCAAAGGCAATGTGGTAATTTTGCATGACGGCGGCAAGGCTACGGCCGCAGCTGCGGAATTTAACAGCAAAACCATGAGCGGTAAACTTACCGGCGGCGTTGTTGCCGATAAAGACGATGCACATATTACCTGCGCAACCTTTGTAATGCATAATGAAGATTTTGTTTCCGCAGTAGGCGAAGCATCCGTTACCAAAGAAGATAAAACGCTTACGGCAGAGCAGATTGACTATCACAGCGATGCCGAATACGCTGAAACCATCGGCTCCTGGGGCCAGTTAACTTCTACCGACGGCAGCGTGCTTACGGCAGCGCAGATTACCTATAACGGCAAAACCGGCCTTGCAGAAGCTACCGGCAATGTCGATATCGTCAGCCCGCCGCGTAATTTAACCGCAAAGGCAGATAAAGCAATTTACGATACCAATAACGACGGCAAAGTTGAACTTATCGGCAACGCAACCGCAACTCAGGACGGCAATACCGTTTCCGGCAACCGCCTGATTATGAATAATGCAGGCAATGCCGCAGCAGGACAGCGTGCCGAAGCATTCGGCAATATTAAGATTGTGTATGTTCCCGAAAAGCAGCCCGCACAAACTGAGGCAAATACTGCCGCAGCAGGCAGCGAAGGAACGCAGACAGAAGCTGCAGCCCAGGACGCAGCAGCAGAAACCACCGGACAAGTGGAGGCAGCATAGTGGTAATTGAAACAGCTAATCTTGTAAAAGAATATGCGGACAGACGCGTTGTAAACAATGTCAGCATCCGCGTGGAGCAGGGCAGCATAGTAGGCCTGCTTGGCCCTAACGGCGCCGGCAAAACTACCACCTTTTATATGATAGTAGGCATCATCAAGCCGGATTCCGGCACGGTAACGCTGGACGGGCAGGATATTTCCGGCCTGCCAATGTATATGCGCGCGCGCGCCGGTATTGGTTATCTGCCGCAGGAGGCTTCCATTTTCCGTAAAATGACGGTGGAAGAAAATATTCTTGCCATATTGGAAGCCAACAATGTGCCGGAAAAAGCGCGCTATGAAAAAATGAACGCGCTGGTTGAAGAGTTTCATATCGACCATATCCGCAAAAACAAAGGCACGGAACTTTCCGGCGGTGAACGCCGACGCGTGGAAATTGCCCGCGCTTTGGCAACAGACCCGGCGTTCATTCTGCTGGATGAGCCTTTTGCCGGTATCGACCCGATTGCCGTTGCCGATATTCAGAATATGATTGCCCATCTTGCGCAGCGCGGCATCGGCATTCTGATTACCGACCATAACGTGCGCGAAACGCTGAGCATTGTTGATAAAGCATACATTCTTGCCAATGGTGAAATACTGCTGCACGGTGACAGCGAGACCATTGCCAACGACCCGGTAGCGCGCAAATACTACCTTGGTGAAAACTTTAGCATGTAGGGGGGAAGAAGATGCGTTTACGTTTGTTAGACAGATATGTACTGAGCGAATTGCTGTATCCGTTCATCTTCGGTATAGCCTCCTTTTCAAGTATTTTTATCGCCAGTTCCATGCTGTACCGCATTACGCAGTACATGACCAAATACGGCGCCAGCTGGGACAGCGTGGCATGGCTGTTCTTTTACAGCCTGCCGGAAGTAATTAACTACACCTTCCCGATGTCGATGCTTCTGGCATCGCTTATGGCGTTCGGCAAATTGTCCGGCTCAAGTGAAATTATTGCCATGAAATCCGGCGGCATCAGCTATTACCGCATTGTAGCACCGGTGCTGATAGTGGCGTTTATTGTCAGCATGTTCTCGGTTGTATGGGCTGAAAAAGTTGTGCCTGCTTCCAAAGTGCAGTACACACGCGTTTTGGAATACCAGATTAAAAAGAACACCAAGCCGAAAACGCAGGATAATGTTATCATTAAAACCATGAGCGGCGACACCCAGCGTTTAACTTACGCCCGCCGCTTTGAAGAAGAATCCGGCAGAATGATGGACATTACCATTGAGGAATTTGACAACCATAAACTGGCACGCATCCAGACTGCCAAAGAGGGCCGCTGGGAAAACGGTTCCTGGCGTTTGATTGACGGCACGGTGTATTCCGTGCATGATGAAGCAGGACTGCAAAGCACTGCCAAATTTGATGAACAGATAATTCCTCTGGACATTGCCCCGGAACAAATTTCCTGGGAACAGAAAGAGCCGGAAGAAATGACTATCCGCGAACTGCGCGAATACATACACATGCTGGAAATGCAGGACCAGCCGACCGCGCGTCACTGGTGCGAAATTTACATGCGTATCTTTATACCTATGGCCAGCTTCTTCTTTGCCATGATAGGCGCGCCGCTGGGAACACAGAAACAGCGCACAAGTTCGTCCATCGGCCTGGGGCTGAGCATTATAGTTATTTTTATTTACTACGCAATTATGACCTTTACAACGGGCCTTGGCAAAGGCGGGGCGATGAATCCTTTTCTGGCCTGCGCACTGCCGAACATTATTTGCCTGATGGTAGGTATTTATCTTTTACGGCAGAAAAATGCGTAAAAGCAATGGGGTGAGTTTATGTTTGGGTTGCGCCTGATAATTATTCTGGCTGTTGTCGGCGGCCTGATTGCATTTATTGGCGATAAACTGGGCAGTAAAATAGGTAAGAAAAAATTGTCTGTTTTCGGGCTGAGGCCGTACTATACCTCGGTGCTGATGACGGTAATTACCGGCGTGCTGATTGCGGCGACGACCATTATCGTTATGGCAATATCTTCGGACAGTGCCAGGACGGCAATGTTCGGCATGGAACGTTTGCAGGACGAACTGAGCAGCCTGAACAGGGAAAAGGCCATAGCGGCGGAAGAAATGGATAAAGCACGTGCTGCCCTTGCTGACCGCAACAAGGAAATACAGGACCTTGACGGAGAAATTGAGGCTATTAATGCCGAAAAAGCACATCTCCAGAATGAGGTTAACAGCAGCCGCGAAGAGCTTGGGCGTGCCCGTGCGGAAGTAAACAGCCTTTCGGAATCGAAGGCAACGCTTGAAAAAGAAGTTAATTCGCTGGAAGCTACTACCGAACGCCTGCGCCGCGGCATTGTTGCCATGCGTGAGGGCGATGTTGTATACCGCAGCGGCGAAGTAATTTATGCAGGCGTTTTAAGCAGCAAACTTGCCGATGCCGAAAACACCAAGCAGCTTGAAATGTTCCTGAGCGCGGCAAACGAAGCGGCCATGCAGCGCATGGGTATCCGCAGTGAAGAACCGGTAGGCGTTTTGTGGCTGCCTAACGAACTTATCCAGGCGGCTTTAAAAGAAATTCAGGCGGCAGACGGCAATGTTTTTGTAAGGCTGCGCGCCGTGGCAAACATTATAGCCGGTGAGCCTGCAATCTGCACTATTGAACTGGTGCATAACGAATGTGTATATAAAAACAACGAGCTGATTTACAGCAAAGTTATAGATGTAAGCGGCATTAAATACGGTTTGGACCGTGAAATTTTAATGTTCCTGAATTCCGTTAACCATACGGCTGTAAGCGCCGGCGTAATGCCCGACCCGCTGACCGGCAAGGTAGGCAACCTTGACGCGGGAACTATGGTGCAGACCGGCGAAAAAATGGCGGCGCTTGGCGGCAAGGTTATGCTTAAGGCGTATGCCCGCGGCGATATTTATACTTCCGGCCCGGTGCTGCTGCGTTTAGAGGTTGAAGATGCTGAATAACGGTTTTTTGCTTGGCATAGACCCCGGCAGCTTTAAAACCGGCGTGGCGCAGGTAACGCCGCAGGGCGAAGTTTTAAACGCCGAATGGGTGGAAACAAAAAAACTTACGGAAGCACTGAACCTGCTTTGCAGCGGCAAAGGGATGCCGCAGGCGGTAATTATCGGCAACGGCACCAATACGCAGCCGGTGCATAAAGTGCTGGTGCAGATTTTTACTGCCGTGCCGGTAATAGAAATTGACGAAAAACACAGTACGGAACAGGCACGTACTTTGTACTGGCAGCTTAACAAACCGCACGGCTGGCGTGCGCTGCTGCCGGAAGGTTTGCGTGTGCCGCCGGAACCGCTGGACGGCTATGCGGCGGCGGTGCTTGTAAAAAGATATCTGGAGCAAAATAAAAGCAGGGATTAACGCCCTGCTTTTTTTGCAGGTATTTTGCCCTGCGGCAGCGAATAATGCAGGCAGAATTATTTTGTTGGTGATGTTATGAAACGGTTTATAAATTTATTTTTTGTAATGCTGCTGTGCTGTGCAGCCTTTTTGGCAGAGGCCGCGCCGGTACAGATAGATATTTACAGCGTTAACGATTTGCACGGCAGACTGCGCGCCGCAGAAAATGCGCCCGGCGCTGCGCGTTTGGCTGCTGCGCTTAATTTACTTACGGCAGCTAATCCCAAAGGTACGCTTATTGTTGGCAGCGGTGATATGCTCTCCGGAAGCATCGACGCGGACAGTTTTGACGGCTTGAACGCTGTGGAAGCCATGAATATTATGGGGTTTGCCGCAAATTGTGCAGGCAACCATGCTTTCGATTATAATTTCCCGGCTATAGTGCGTCAGGCCAAAGCCGCTGATTTTCCGCTTTTGGCGGCTAATATTACAGATGCAAACGGCAATATTCCCGCACCGTTTGCGCCGTATGCCGTGGTTAAACGCAATGGCATAAAAACAGGCATTATAGGCGTGCTTGATGCGCAGGCGTTAAAAAAAGTAAAGCCAGACCGTGTGGCAGGGCTGAAACTTACCTCTCCGGCAGAAGCGGCAAATAAATATGCCGCGCAACTCCGCAGAAACGGCGTGCAGGTAGTTGTGCTTTTGGCGCATATCGGCGGGAAGATGGAAAACGGCATGCTGACAGGCGCAATAGTGCCGGTGCTGGATAACCTGAAAGGCATTGACGCTGTGGCGTCAGGCGACAGCCATACCGTGTTTGCCTGCTCTTATAAGGGCATTCCGGCAGTGCAGGCAGGTGAATACGGCAGGCAAATAGGGCATATAAAGCTGTTTTATGATGCTGATACCGGTAAAATTACACAGGCTGAGGCCAATGTTTATGAAACCGACGCTTTAACGCAAGAACGCGACAGCAAAGCAGCAGCGTTTTTGCAGCCGTATTTTGAACGCGTCGATGCCGTTTACAGCAAGGTGCTGGCTTATAATACGCAGTATCTGGCTAACGAAAAGTACGGTGAATCGCTGCTTGCCGATTATTTTATGGATTTAATTAACGGCGAACTGCAAACGGATATAACTCTTTATAACGGCGGGGCAATCCGCTCCAACCTGCCTGCGGGCAATGTTACGCTGAGAGAGCTGAAACAGATTTTCCCGTTTAACAATACCTTATATGTTGTGCGGCTGCGCGGCAGCGATATTTTAAAGGCTTTGGAGCACGGGCTGGGCAGTAAGGAAATTGCCAGGGTGCGTTTTGCCGGGCTTACCGTAACGGCAGATTTAACTGCGCCGGAAGGAGAAAGGTTAATATCTGCGCAGTTAGCAGACGGCAGTATACTGAACCATGAGAGATATTACAGCGTTGCTGTTAATGATTTTCTGCTTTCCGGCGGCGACGGTTATACATCTGTAAAAGGGGCGGAAATTATCCGCGAAAGCGGCAAGGACCTTGATGTTTTAAGCACGGCGCTGAAAAAGGCAGGGCAAATAAATTTTGATTATAATAATAAGCGTGTGATTTTAAAGTAACGGGAGGTTAATATGGAAAATTTAAGCACTATAACTTGCGGAACTTTTTTGGAAGAACTGGCGTCCAAAGCGCCGACACCGGGCGGCGGTGCGGCTTCGGCATTTTGCGGGGCTGTTGCGGCAGCGCTTACGGCCATGCTTGCCAATTTAACTGTGGGTAAAGCAGGCAGCGAAGAAAATGAGCAGCAAACTGCACAAATTATTGCCGCTGCCGGTAAACTGCGTGAAGAATTGACGGCGCTTGCAGATGATGATGCAGCTGTATTCGGCAAATTTATGGTAGCCTATAAAATGCCCAAAACAACGGATGAAGAAAAAGCGGCGCGTACGGCTGCAATACAGCAGGCTGCGGTTGCGGCGGCTGACGTTCCCATGCAGATTGCCGAAAAGAGTATGGAGGTGCTGCTCTTGGCACGCAGAATTATTGTAATCGGCAACCCCAATGCCATCAGCGATGGAACGGTATCGGCCATTGTGGCAAGGGCAGCGCTGCGCAGTGCGTTGTATAATGTAAAAATTAACCTTGGGCTTATTAAAGACGCCGCTTATGTGGAGCAGGCAGCGGCAAAAATGCAGACGCTGGAGGCCAAAGCACTGGAAACGGAAGCATTTGTGCTGGCGCGTACTGATGAAATTTTAAAGTAATGACGCTTGACTGATAAGCATATTTATCATATAATAAAAAATTAGCAGGGAGAGGTGGTCGAGTGGTTTAAGGCTCTGGTCTTGAAAACCAGCGAGGTGCAAGCCTCCGTGGGTTCGAATCCCACCCTCTCCGCCACGATTTTACCGCGCCTTTTAAGGCGCGTTTTTTATTATGGGAGCGCTATGCTTTATTTTGAATACGGCGAAAAAGAACTTAATTATTTAAAAAAGAAAGACAAGCGTCTGGCTGCCGTTATCGAAAAAGCCGGGGTTATCCAACGAGAATTATATCCCGATATTTTCGTGTCGCTTGTAAATTCCATTGCGGGGCAGCAAATATCGCGCCACGCCAAAGCAAGCGTCTGGCGGCGCTTTACGGAATTACTGGGCGGTGTTGTTACGCCGCAGGCTATTGATGCAGTAACGGAGGAACAGCTGCGCAGTTGCGGCTTATCCGGGCGCAAGGCCGTGTATATTAAACGACTGGCGCAAAAAGTGCTTAATGGCGAAATTGATTTTGGCGCTTTTGCGGCTATGGCTGATGAAGAAGTTATTGCAGAACTGATAAAACTGGATGGCATTGGCAAATGGACGGCGGAGATGCAGCTGATTTTTTCGCTGGGGCGCAAAAATATATTGAGTTTTGGCGATGCTGCCATTCAAAACGGGCTTAAAAGGCTGTACGGGCATAAAAAAATAACCCTGGCGCTGGCAGAAAAGTACCATAAACGTTACAGCCCGTATGCTTCGGTAGCCAGTTTTTATTTGTGGGCGCTGGCCAACGGCGATGTGGAATACGAGCGGACGCGCAGAAACGCAGAAAAAATTTAAAATTGTTGCTTTAAATACTTGCCAAACAGCAAAACATAGTGTATACTAATTAAGTAAGTCAATTGGAGTGGTACTCAAGTGGCTGAAGAGGACGGTTTGCTAAATCGTTAGGGGGGGCAACTCCCGCCAGGGTTCAAATCCCTGCCACTCCGCCAGTTAAAAATTAAGACCCTTTAGGCAGATGCCAGAAGGGTCTTTTATTTTTGTAGTAAATTTTTATAAAATATGTGCAGTGAGCAGAACTTTAGTTAAAAATTTTTAACTATTAAATTCAATTTTTTATAATTTTGCGGTATAATAGTTTCTGCTGTAATTATTGTTTCAGCAAAATGTTTTAATTTCAGGAGGTTTATATGTCTAAATTACGTATTGCCATTACTGCCGATACTTACCCGTACGCCAGTGATGTAACTAACCTTGTGCGCGCGCCGTTTACCGCACGCGGGCTGGTTGATATTATTAACGAGCTGGGCGCGCTGCCCATTGTGCTGCCGGATGTTCCGGGTGCCAAAGGCGAAGATTATGCAGAGATGTTTGACGCGCTGATTATTCCCGGCGGGCCGGATGCCGACCCTTCGTTTTTCGGCGAAGAACCGTGGATGCATATCGGTATGACCAATTACAAACGCGATGTGTTTGAAGCAGAAATTTTTAAAGCCTTCTACAAGGCAGGCAAGCCTATTTTCGGCATCTGCCGTGGCTGCCAGTTTATTAATATTATGATGGGCGGCAGCGTATATCAGGATTTGGCAACGCAGAACCCTGACGCTTATATCCGCCATTCGCAGGGGGCAAACGGCTGCTATCCTACCCACCATGTAACGGTGGAAGAAGGCAGCTGCCTGTATGAAGCACTGGGCGGCAAAGCGTATGTAAATTCCCGCCATCATCAGGGCATTAAAAAAGTTGGCGAGGGTTTAAAAGTTACTGCCAAAGCTCCGGACGGAGTTATTGAAGCAATTGAAAGCGCCGAAGGCAGCCAGATTGTTGCCGTGCAGTGGCACCCGGAAAATATGTGGCAGGAGCACCCGGAAATGCGCAGAATTTTTGCCGGTTTTATTGACAGGGTTGCCGCATCTAAAAAATAAAGTTTAATTTAAAATAAGGGAGAAGTTACTATGAGTAAAGGTAAAATGGGCTTTTGGACGATAGTGCTTTTCGGTATTAACAGCATTATCGGCTCGGGCATTTTTCTTTTGCCTAACAACGCCATGAGCATTATCGGCCCGGCAAGCCTTGGCGTGCTTTTGTTTGATATGCTGCTGGTATTGGCAATGACTTTTTGCTTTGCCGAAGCCAGCGGGCTGTTTAAAGATAACGGCGGCCCGTACATTTATGCCAAAGAGGCTTTTGGCAATTTTATCGGCTACGAGGTTGGCTTTTTAACGTGGATTACCCGCATTATTGCGTTTTCTACCATGGGCGTTGGCTTTGCCACTGCTTTGGGCGGCATTATGCCGGAGTTAAGCACACCGTTAATGAAAAACATTATTGTAACCGTAATTTTTGCACTGCTGGCAATTATGAACCTGTTTGGCGTGCAGCTCTTTAAGGTTATTCAAAATATGGCAACCGTTGCCAAGATTCTGCCGTTTGTATTGTTTATCGGCATGGGTGTTTTCTTTATCGACAGCGCCAATTTTACGCCACTGTTCCCCGGCGGTGAATACACTCCCGGCAGCTTCGGCACGGCGGCTGTAATGCTGTTCTTTACTTTTACAGGCTTTGAAAGTATCGCCGTTGCCGCTTCCGAAATGGAAAACCCGCAAAAGAATTTGCCGAAAGCAATTTTGGTAGTTATCTGCATTGTAGCAGCAATTTATTTTATGCTTCTGGCCTGCGCTATCGGCATAATGGGCTATGACCTTGCCAATACAACGGTTCCCGTGCAGGAAGCCTTCGGGCGTATTGCAGGCAGTTTCGGCGTGGGCATTGTTGCTTCCGGCACGTTGGTTTCTATCGGCGCGCTGTGCATCAGTTCGTCTTTTGTTACTCCGTACAGCTGCCTTGCTTTGGCAGAAAAGGGCATGCTTCCTGCCGCTATGACGAAGCGCAACCGCTTTAACGCTCCTTACTGGTGCATAATTGCTTCTACCGTTATCGCGCTTTTAATTGCCTATACCGGCAGCTTTACGTTCCTTGCTTCCATCAGCGTGGTATCGCGTTTTTCGCAGTATATTCCAACCTGTCTTTCCATACCGGTATTCCGCAAAAAAATGCCGGATGCGCCGCGTGCGTTTAAAATTCCGTTTGGCCCTGTTATTCCGGTTATTGCCGTGCTTACCAGCTTATGGCTTCTGGCACAGGCTAAGCCCCAGCAGCTGATTATGGGCCTTGGCGCAGCCGTAATTGCCGTGCCGTTCTATTACTTTGTTTATAAAAATAAAAAAGAGGAATAAAAACAAAAAACAAAAGGAGAAGGTTTTAAGCCTTCTCCTTTTATAATGTTACAACATTTTCAGCATAACAATGCCGCTAATCATTGTAAGTATACCGAATGCGCCAAGAGGTTTAATTTTTAACCCGAAAAACAATTTATCCACAAAGGTGGTTGCTAAAATGCCAAGCGCGCCCCAGGTTGCGTAGGCAATGCTTAAATCAAGCGTTAAAAGGGCCTGCGCCAGAAACAGGAAGGCGACGCCGATAAGGGCAAGCGAAGCAAACCCGTATTTTTTGTTGTGAAAACCGTTTGATTTTTTAAGAAAAATATTAGCGATAACGTCAGTTGCAACAGCAAGCAATAAGTATATAATGCCGGTTGTATAAGCCATTTTTATTCACTCCCAGTGCGGGCTGTGCCGTTTTTAACCATAGTCAGCCCTATTAGTATAATTGCAAAAGCAAAAAGCTTTTGCGGCGGCATTGCTTCGTTAAAAATAATCCAGGCAATAAAGGCGGTGCCCATAAGGCCAATGCCTTCCCAAACTGCGTAGGCAACGCTGATGGGTATTTTTTTAACTGCCTTGCTGAGGCAGAAGTACGAAAAGCCCATTAATAAAAGCATTACCGGATAACCGATAAACCATTCGTGCATAACGGAAAACTTCATAAAAGTTGTGCCTGTAACTTCCAGTGCAATGGCCGCAAACAGCATATAAACATGTTTCATGATAATTCACCCTTTCACTTGCAGCAAAGTAATTTTGCCGCTATAATAATAGTAAAGTATGGTGCTGCACCATAGTCAAGGGGGTTTAAAAAATTTCGCAGAGGCTTTTAAAAACGGGCGAATTTGCCGCCTTTTGCAATACAACCAAAGATACTTTATTCCATTACGATGATATTGGGCTTTTAAAGCCGGTAAAAACAGCGGCGAACGGTTACCGCTATTATTCGCTGAACCAGATTTATATGTTTGACCTTATAACTACTTTAAAAGAAGTGGGGCTTTCGCTGGAAGAAATAAAAAATTACATGGATGAGCGCGATACCGATGCTTTTATGGAACTTTTAAAAGAGCAGGACAAGCTGCTGAAGCAGAAAATTGAAGTGCTGACGCGCCGCCGCCGCCTTTTGCGCAATACATTAAAAATGACAAAAGAAGCGTTTGATGTGCAGGAAAATACCATAAGCATTGAAGACGCCGGAGAAGAATATTTTATAATCAGCGACAGACCCCAAAATAATAGTGAAAAAGAATTATTTGCTGTTGTTTCGCGTTTATGGGATTACTGTACAAAGCATAATGCGTATGATGATTTTGTTACTGGCGAAATAATTCCTTACGAAAATATTGTAAACGGCAGTTTTGCTACGGGATGGTTCTCCTCGCGAGTTGATAAAAAAGCAAAAAGCCGCTATTTGCACGTTAAACCGGCAGGATGCTATGCCGTTAAATATATACGTTCATCATACTATGCCTTGCAGGAGGAATACCGCAAGTTTTGCTGCGAGCTGCATGAACTTGGCTATGAACCAAACGGCAGTATTTATCAGAATGATATAACCAATTATTTATCGGAGCGTTATGCCGATGATTATTTAATGAAAATAGAGGTAAGTGTTAAACGGCATGATGAAAATAGCTGCAAATAAAAATTTAACTAAAAAAGAACTGCAAATTTGCCTGCTGCTGACACTTGCCTTATGTGTTTTAGCGGCGGTGCCGCTTTTTGTAATGTCTGCGGACTGGCGTTTTACGGCAGCGCTTGCTGCGGCGCAGTTTTTACTGCTGCTGCCGCTTGTTTATTATTCGCAGCCTGTCTTGCAAAGCGGCAGAAAAAGTTTATTTGGCGGCGTACCGGCAATGGAAGGGCTGGTATTTGTTTGCTGCGTGGCTGGAATCATCAGCAGTGTAATTTTAAGCATAAATGCGGTACATGGTTTTATCAGTGCCGCAGCGGCAGGGTTTGCACCGCTTGCCGTTTTACTGTTTACCGTTTTGGTAAATTGTTATTTTAAGCAAAACCGTTTAATTTTTAGTACTGCGGAGGCTGATGACGGCATTGCAGCCGATAAAACAGCGGCGTTTGTGCTGCCAGCGGTATTTGCCCTTGCACTTGCGGCGGCGTTAAGCTGGTGGTTTTACGGGCTTGGCGCGTCTGCTTCGTGGCAGGTTTTAAGCAGCGTGCTTATGGCAGCCGGGGCAGGCGCGTTTATGCTGGGTAATACTTTGCCGTATTATTTTGCCTTGCAGAATGCGCAAAACAAAAATTATTCGTTTGAAAACAAAAAAACATTAAATAACAGCCGCAAAATAAGCATGGCAGTTTTTGATGAAAGTTTTGCCTCTGGCAGCGGAGTGGAAATAACAGATATTATTACGGCAGCCGTCAGTGAAGCGCAGCTTTTGGCGTTGGCGGCATCCGTTGCGGAAACTGCCGGGCATCCGCTGCGCGAAGTATTGAAAACTGCGGCAGCGGGGCTTAACCTGCCTGCGTGCAGCGGCGTTGTAATGCTGCGTGGCGGCATTGCGGCACAGTGCAGCCGTAAAAATATCCGCATGGGCACATTGGCGTTTGTGCGCACTGTGGCGGATGTTCCTGCCGCTTTTGCCAAATATGAAGCGGAACTGCAAAAACAGGGCAAAACTGCCTATTATTTAACCTGCGGCAGAAATTTGCAGGGTATTATAGCAGTTGGGGAGAAAGTTAATACCAATCTTGCTCCGGCGTTGCAGAGCCTGCAAAAACTCGGCGTACGCACTGTTATGTTCAGCAGCGGCGCCAAGCACAGGGCAGAATACATCGGCATTAAGGCCGGTTTTGATAAAACCGTGGCGGAACTTAGTGCGGAACACCAGAAAGAACTTGCCGAAACCTTTTGCAGAACCGGGGAATTTGTTGCCGTAATTAAGCGTTGCGATGACGGCACAGCCTTGCGGGCGGATATTTACAGCCCCGGTGCCGTTAAAGAAGGCAGCGTTGTTTTTAAGGATGGCAAGGTGGAAAATCTGGCAGAGGCGATAAAGCTGAGCGGAAGGCTGCAAAAAATGTGGCGGCAAAATGAAAAAGCTGCTCTGTGGGCAGCTGCGTTATGGGCTTTTGGCGCTGCCTGCGGATGGCTGCTGTTGTTTAAAACAGTATTGCCGGGCGTTGTGCTTGCGGTCATGCTTGTAATACAGGCAACTGCTATATGGCTAAACAGCCAGAGGCTGCGGAAATGAATAGTAAAAAACTGCTGTAAAGAAATTTACGGCAGTTTTTTAATTATAAATAAAAAAAGATAAAAAATTTTTTAAAATATTAGCACTCACCTATTGACAGTGCTAACAACAAGTGGTATATTATATTCAGAACGAAGGAAGGCCCCGATAAGGGGCGGAACCCTTAAGTTCAGAAGCGACAGCCTTTAAAGCTGCTGATATAAATTGCAAGTTTTGAAAGGAAGTCTTTTATTATGATGTTACCTACCATTTTTGGAGAAAACTTATTTGATGATTTCATGGACGATGCTTTTGAAAGGAACTTCTTCGGCGGCAGAAATCCGTTATATGGCAAACACAGCAAAAACCTTATGAAAACTGATGTTAAAGAAACCGAAACAGGTTATGAACTTGATATTGACCTGCCGGGCTTTAAAAAAGATGAAATCAGCGCTCATCTGGAAGACGGTTATCTTACAGTTTCGGCTGCTAAAGGCGTTGATAAGGACGAAAAAGATAACGAAGGCCGTTATATCCGCCGTGAACGTTACAGCGGCAGCATGACAAGAAGCTTCTATGTTGGTAACGCCGTTACCGAAGAAGATATTAAGGCTAAATACGAAGACGGTATTTTGAGCCTGAGCATTCCTAAAAAAGACCCGAAAGCCGTTGAAGCTAAAAAGTATATCGCCATTGAAGGCAAATAAGTTCATAAGCTAAATTAAAAACCAGCTGTGGTAAATGTGCCGCAGCTGGTTTTTGTGTTTGTAAAGAAAACACTGCGCAGCATAACGGAGTTATGGTGTGCAGTGCCGAGCGAAAAAAATCCGGCATACCAGTGATATGCCGGATTTTTTGTATGGGCAAAGCGCGGGTAAAAATATTTGCAGTACGGAAGTTTGAATGTATTGCAGGGGGGGGAAGTGCGTGTTAAAATAATAGTAAATTTAAAATGGGAAAATTTTTAATTTTAATAATTATTATGTATAATTAAATTTGAAGGGGCAGTGATAATATATGTATGATTATCTCATAGTTGGTGCAGGACTATTCGGCAGTATATTTGCCTACGAGGCAAAAAAACAAGGTAAAAAATGTTTGGTAGTAGATAGGAGAAACCATATCGGCGGCAATATTTACTGCGAGCAAAAAGACGGTATCAACATTCATAAATACGGCGCTCATATCTTCCATACCAGCAACAAAAAAGTATGGGATTATGTCAACCAGTTTGCAGAATTTAATAACTACATTAACAGCCCTGTAGCCAACTACAACGGAGAAATATATAACCTGCCTTTTAACATGAACACCTTCAGCAAAATGTGGGGCATCAGCACACCACAGCAGGCAGAAGCTATAATCAACGAACAAAAACAAGCAATTAACCACGAACCGCAAAACCTTGAAGAACAGGCAATAAGTTTGGTAGGCACAGATATCTACACCAAACTTATTAAAGGCTATACCGAAAAACAATGGGGCAGAAAATGTACAGAACTGCCTGCCTTTATTATTAAACGCCTGCCGGTGCGCTATACCTACGATAACAACTACTTTAACGACAGATACCAGGGTATTCCTATCGGTGGGTATAACAAAATAATCGAAAAAATGCTGGAAGGCATAGATGTAGAACTTAACTGCGACTATAATATCTGTTTCGATAAAGACCAGAAAATAGCGGAAAAAGTAATCTACACCGGAGCTATAGATGAATATTTTAACTATCAGTTAGGTCATCTTGAATACCGTGGTTTAAAGTTTGAAACCGAAAGATTAGAACAGGAAAACTATCAGGGCGTAGCAGTAATGAACTTTACCGACAGTAAAACTCCTTATACCAGAATAATAGAACACAAACACTTTGAATTCGGCAAACAGCCGGTAACGTATATAACAAAAGAATATCCACAGGACTGGAAATTAGGAGAAGAAGCCTACTATCCTGTAAATGACTATAAAAACCAGGAGCTTTATGCAAAATATAAAGAACTTGCAGACAAAGAAAAGAACGTAATCTTTGGTGGAAGGTTAGGCGAATATAAATATTACGACATGGATAAAGTAATAGAAAGCGCATTAAAGTTTACAAAAGAAAGATTATAATTTTATCATTTTGAATAATATATTTTGTAGGAAGGGATTGTTTATGACAGAAGATAGTAAAAATATAAAGAAAAAGTTAGCTATAGTTATTTTAGCATATGCTGATTATGAAAGTTTAGAATTGGCTTTAGCTACACATTCTAAGTTTTCTGTTAATCATGGTGTTCCTATATTTATTTTACAGAATGGTAGAGGAACATATGATTGTGAGCGCACTTATGCTGTGGCTAAAAGATATCAGCAACTTTTTCCTAAAATTATAAAAGTTATTGATGATATAAGACCAGGAATACCATATTATTCATTGAAAATGTTATTTAATAGTGAAAGATTTAATAAATATGATTATATAATTAAATTAGACGATGATGTTTTAGTTCTTACTGATAATTGGATTGATAAATTGTGTAGTTGCTATGTGTTATCAAAAGAAAAATATGGTCAAGGTCTTGCATATGTCACTTCATTAGTTAATAATAATCCTTATGGATTTAAAAAAATAATAGAATATTCAAGCGAATTATCTACGGAATATTTTTTGAAGATAGCAAGAGAGCATGTTGTGGGGCCTAAGCAAAATAAAATTGTATCGAAAGATATGGTTGTAAGTGGAGCAAATGGAACTATTTGGGGATATCCTTATATAGCTAGGTGGCTACATACCCGAACAACCATGAAACCAAATGAATATATAAAGTTATCAGAAAAATTAATGTGGGAAGAAGTTGATAATAATGAAAGATATTCTATCAATTGTATGTTGTTTGAAAAGAGTTTTTGGAGTGATGTATATATAGAGAGAGAGAATGATGATGAGCATATGTGTCATATGTATTGTTCAAATTTCAATAAAAAAATTATCGCTAATTTAAATGTACCAATGATTCATTTATTTTTCTTTTCTCAACGATCAGAATGTAAAGATATGTTAGAGGATATTAGAAATATTTATATAGATTTTTTAAAACTTAATTTTCCTATTTCTATTTGTACAAATCGTTTAATTGAGTTAGAGAATAGGCTTAGATTTTTGGAAAATTCAAACAAACTTGACAATTATCTTAAATCTGCATTTAGAAATTTTATAAAAAATTTAAAATATAGGTTATTGAGATAGGTAAAATTTATTTTAAATAATACTCTCTGTTAAATTTTCATTGGTTTATAATGTAATTTTTCTGAAAAGGATTTGAAATAAAAATGGATATAAAAATACTTGTAGCAACACATAAAAGATACTGGATGCCAAGTGATGATGTATATTTACCAATACATGTAGGTAGGGAAGGCAAAGAAGATTTGGGATATATGGGTGACAATACTGGAGAAAATATATCTAATAAAAATGCAAATTATTGCGAGCTTACCGGTTTATATTGGGCATGGAAAAATTTAAAATGCGATTTTATAGGCTTATGCCATTATCGCAGGTATTTTTCTATAAATGATATAGTAAATAAAATAAAAGTATATAAAAATTTTAAAGATGTGGAGAAATACATTTTTAAGAAAGCTGATTATGAGCATCTGTTAAAAGATTATGATATTATTTTACCACAAAAAGTATTTTCAAAGAAATTAACAATGTATGAAAGTTATAAAAAAGATCATCATATTAGAGATTTAGATGAATGCTATAAAATTATTTGTGAGTTATATCCGGAATACAAAAGTGCCTTTAATAGTTCTATGAATAAAAAATGGTTTTATCCTGCTAATATGTTCGTAATGAAACGAGAGTATTTTAATAATTATATGGAATGGCTATTTAAAATATTATTTGAGTTAGAGAAACGTATAGATATTAGTGATTATGATAATTATCAAGCAAGAATATACGGTTTTTTGAGTGAGAGGTTATTTACAGTGTGGTTAGAAAAGAATAATTTAAACAAAAAGGAAGTTACTATGTTATTTGTAGAAGAATTTAATTTACCGTTTGCAACAGAAGCTAATATATTTAGGTATTATAGGCGCAAGATAAAAGTGTTTTTTAAAAATAAATAAATCAATATTATTTATGTATTTGTAAACAAAAAGCACCGTACTAATCAGTACGGTGCTTAATTTTTTAGTTATACAATTTACCACCGGCGTGAGGAGCCGCCGCCACCGCCGCTGCCGCCTCCAAAACCTCCTCCGCCGCCGAAGCCGCCGCCACCGCCACCGCCGCGCCGGAAGATTGATAAAATCAGCATTTGGGTAATAAAGCCGCCCAAAAATACGTTATCTATTACGAGAAGCAGTACTATGCCGATGCCGACAGCAATTTCTGCCCACAGCGGCAGGCTGTCATTCTGCTTCGGTGCCGGTGGGGTATAGCTTACTCCCTCCAGCTTAACATTGTATTCTTTGGCAACTGTCGCTGCCGTTGCGGCATAGCCGTTAACAATGCCTTTATCGTACTGCCCCTGTTTAAAGTAGGGCAGCATGGTGTCGTCCTGCAAGCGCCCGGTAAGCCCGTCGGGCAGTGCGCCTTCCAGTCCGTAACCGACTTCAATGCGGCTTTGCCTGTCCTGCGTGGCAACAACTATCAGCACGCCGTTATTTTTATCACGGCTGCCGATGCCCCAGCCGCGCAGCACTTTAAGCGCATAGCTTTCAATGGGCTCGCCGTCAAGCGTAGGCACCGTCAGCACGGCAACCTGCGCCGTTGTTTTGCTGTCAAGCTCACGGCCGATAGAATAAATTATTTTTTCGGAAGCCGGTGAAATAACGTCAGCGTAGTCCTGCACATATATATTGCTGCCTGCCTGCGGTTTAGGCGGTATTTCCGCTGCTTCCAGCCCTGCTGCGGCATAAAGGGTTTGTGCCAGTACCAGAAGCAGAAGTAAAAAATGCTTAATCATGGTTTAAATCCTTAACGCATTTTAAAATTGTACCTGCGGCACTGCTTTGGCGCTTTCGGGCACTTCAAAGTAATCACGCTGGCTGAAGCCTAAAATGCCTGCATACAATACGGTTGGGAACTGTTTGATGCTGGCGTTGAATTCCTGCACGGCGTTGTTGTAATCCTGGCGGGATACGGCAATGCGGTTTTCGGTGCCTGCCAGTTCGTCCTGCAGCTGCGTAAAGTTGGCGTTGGCCTTAAGCTGCGGATAGTTTTCGGCTACCATTAACAGGCGGCTCAGTGCGCCGGAAAGTTCGCCGTCAGCCTGGCTTGCTTCCTGCACGGTTTTGGCTCCGCCAAGTTTGGCGCGCGCGTCGGCAACAGCTTTAAACACGTCGCTTTCGTGTGCAGCATAACCTTTAACGGTATTAACAAGGTTGGGGATTAAATCGTTGCGGCGCTGCAGCTGGTTTTCAATCTGCGACCATTTGCCGTTAATGTTTTCATTCATGCCTACAAGGTTGTTGTAACCGCTCATTACAAGCCCGAAAATTACGAGCAGTGCGGCGATAACAATCATTAAGTTTTTATTCATTGTGTAAGTTAACCTCCTTAATTATATTAACTATATTGTAACGAAAACTCTGTGCCGGTGTCAACTTTATCATAGCGGCGGAGTGTGAATTTATTGTGTAGAAAATTTTACATAATTAACAATTTCTTAATGAAATTTAAAGTTTTTTAACCAATACTTAACCTGCTGCACACATTGCATTTTAAATTTTAATGTTAAAATGAAGAAAATCAAAATCACGGAGGTTCTAATAATGAGTTTAAAGAAAAAAATTGCCGGTGTTCTGCTGGCAACCATGTGTACCGCATTCTTTGCCGGCTGCGGCGGCGATAACAAATCTGCCGACAGTACCAGCGGCAAAAAAGTACAAATTGAATATTGGCATGTAGCGTCTGAAAGCTTCGGCGGCCAGACCGTTAAAGAACTTGTAAAAGATTTTAACGAAAAACATCCCGATATTGAAGTAGTTGAAAAATACAACCCTGATATGTATAAAGGCCTTACCCAAAACCTGCAGGCAGCCATTGCTTCCGGCAAAAATCCGGACGTAGTGCAGATGGGCTGGTCCTACCTTAACTATGCTGCCGAAAACCTGAAATACCAGGATATTAACCAATCCTTTGAAAGCGCCAAAGACCCGAACTTCTTAAAAGACAACTTCCTGCCTAACGTACTGGCGCTGGCGCAGACCGACGACGGCAAACAGATTGGCGTGCCGTACTCCATCAGTGTGCCGGTACTGTACTACAACCCGGAAATTTTTAAAGCAGCAGGGCTTGACCCCGCTAACCCGCCCAAAACCTGGGACGAAGTTAAAGCGGCTGCGAAACAGATTAAAGACAACACCGGCAACATGGGCTTCTTCATGCAGGAATATGCCGATAACTGGACTCAGCAGGCTATCATCGAATCCAACGGCGGCAGCATGCTGAAGAAAGAAAACGGCAAAACCTTGGCAGGCTTCGATACCCCGGAAGCTGCCGAAGCATATCAGCTGCTGGCTGACATGGTACAGGAAGGCACCGGCCTGCATGCTACCAACGAAGAAGGCTTCCAGGCTTATCTCAGCGGCAAGCTGGGCATGGTTTGCACCACCATCGGCAAACGCGCCAACTTTGAAAAGAGCGCTAAGTTTGAAGTAATGGCTGCTCCGTTCCCGAAATTTGAAGGCAAAGAGCTGAAAGTTCCGGCAGGCGGCAACTTCTTGATGATTTTCAGCAACGACGATGCTAAAAAAGCAGCAGCCGTTGAATTTATCAAATATCTGGAATCCCCGGAAGCACTGCTGAAATGGAGTACCGGCACCGGTTACCTGCCGCCGCGTAAAGGCGTAGAAAACGACCCCAACGGCTTCAAGAAACTGGTTGACACCAACAAAAACGTGCAGGTTGCACTTTCCTTAATGCCTAACCTTGTACCTTGGGCAAGCTTCCCCGGCGCTAACGGCTTACAGGCTGAACAGCTTCTCATCGACGCCCGCGACATTATCCTGAGCGGCAAAGAAAGCGCTGCGCAGGCTCTGCACGAAACCGCAGAAAAAATTAACAGCCTGATGTAATAAGGGCTGATGAAGTTTCAGGCTGCTGCTTGCTGCGGCAGCCTGATTTTTAACTAAAGGAGAAATTAAGATGGAAAAGAATAAATGGCACGCGTTTTTATTCTTGCTGCCAAGCATTTTCTTTTTTGCAGTATTTTCGTACTGGCCCTTGCTGCAAAACCTGTATTTAAGCTTTTTCAGCTGGAATATGGTCAGCCCCAACATGACGTTTGTCGGTATCGAAAACTACACCGCCGTGCTGGGCAGCGAGGAACTTATCAAAATACTTGCCAATACGGTTGTGTTTGTAGCCATCATGCTGGTGCTGAATTTTGTGCTGCCATACCTGTTTTCGTTTGTGCTGGGGCACTTAATTGAACGCGGCAAGGGCTTTTACCGTTCAACCCTTTTCATGCCGGCAACTCTTTCCCTTGCAGTTGCAAGTATCCTGTTCCTGTGGATTTACAACCCGCTGGCTGGCCCGTTAAGCATTGTGCTTTCGTGGTTCGACTTGGAATCGCCGCGATGGTTTAAGGAAAACTGGCTGGTAATTTTTGCTATCTGCACCATCATCGGCTGGAAGGTTTTCGGTTACAACCTGATTGTAATGCTGGCCGCCATGCTGGCAGTGCCGAAAGAAATGATTGAAGCAGCCAAACTTGAAAACGCCAGCAACTGGCAGATTTTTAAACAGATTATCGTGCCGATGACGTCTTCCACCGCTATTTACGTGTTTACGATAACCGTGGTGTTCGGCTTGCAGTACGTGCTGGTACCGGTAAACATGCTTACGCAGGGCGGGCCTGACCAGGGCAGCTCCAACCTGGTGTACATCATTTACCAGTATGCGTTTGTATTCTTCCAGACCGGCAAATCCGCAGCCTTTGCCATCATCACGATGATTTGCTATATCGCGTTCCTGCTGTTCAGGACCAAATATTTAGAGAAGAAGGTATATTATGAAAACTGATAAAAAAGAATTAATGTGGCATATCCCGCTTTTAATTGCAGTTTTTATTCAGCTGTGGCCGATAGTTTTTATGATATCCACTTCTTTAAAGGATATGGACCAGATTTTCCAGGCTACGCTGAACCCGCTGCCCTTCCCGCCGACGCTTAACAACTACACAACGGTGCTGGAGGACTTTCCGCTTTTAACCTACATCTACAACACCTTCATCATCGCTGCGGGTACAACCGCGATGAAGGTTATAACAAGCGTCCTGGCGGCGTTTGCCTTTATCTACTACGATTTTAAATACAAAGAAACGATTTTTAACAGCATGCTGCTGACGTTCTTCATCCCGGTAACGGTGCTGATTATGCCTAACTACCTGCTGATGAGTAAGCTGAACCTGTTAAACCACCCGCTGGGCGTAATGCTGCCCGCTTTCGCGGATGGCATGGGCATTTTCCTGATGCGCCAGACGATGCGCGGCATACCTAAAGCGCTGTTGGAAGCGGCTATCCTTGACGGCGCCAAACCGTTTGTCATTCTGCGCCGCGTTATTCTGCCGCTGATTAAACCTTCCGTTATCGCGGTGGCGATTCTGTTCTTCATCAACTCGTGGAACGAATACTTCTGGCCGCTTTTGGTTTTGCAGGACAAAGAAATGTACCCCCTGCCGCTGGCCTTGCAGATGTTTATCAGCGCCGAGGGTGGCAGCGAATGGGGCATTGCCATGGCCGTTGCCGTGCTGACAAGCCTGCCGCCGCTGATTCTGTACGTGTTCTGCCAGAAGTTCATCCTTAATACATTTATGCAATCGGGGGTTAAAGGTTAATGAATAGCATAGTTTTTAAAGACGTCTGCAAATCCTACGGCGACGCTAAAATTGTAAAATCGTTGAATCTTGAAATTAAGGAAGGCGAAAGACTCATTCTGCTCGGGCCTTCCGGCTGCGGCAAAAGTACAACCCTGCGCATGATTGCAGGCTTGGAGGAAATTACCAGTGGCGAACTTGTTATGGGCGGCAGGGTTGTTAACGACGTGCCTCCCGGAGAGCGCAACGTGGCAATGGTGTTCCAAAGCTACGCGCTGTTCCCGCACCTTTCCGTATGGGATAATATTGCCTTCGGCTTAAAAATCCAGAAGCTGGGCGAGGACGAAATTAAAAGGCGTACTACGGAAGCACTGAAAATTTTGAATTTGCAGGGCTACGAAAACCGCAAGCCGAAAGACCTTTCCGGCGGCCAGAAGCAGCGTGTTGCATTGTGCAGGGCGTTGGTAAAACAATCGCCGTACTTTCTGCTTGACGAACCTCTTTCCAACCTTGACGCGCAGCTGCGCCAGCAGGCGAGGACGGAGCTTGTCCGCATTCACGAAATTTACAAACCGACCATGATTTACGTAACGCACGACCAGATTGAGGCGATGACCGTTGCTAACCGCATCGTCGTTATGCGCGACGGCGTTTTGCAGCAGGCAGGCACGCCGGACGTTATTTACCATCACCCGGCCAACACTTTCGTTGCAGGCTTTATCGGCTCGCCCGCGATGAACATCGTCAGCGGCTATTACAGCAGCGGCAAGCTCAAAATCGGCGACGTGGTAAGCGACGTGCCGGAACTGTGGCAAAAGATTCTGGCAGGGCATACCAATGTGCTTGTCGGCATAAGGCCGGAGCATTTAAAACCTGCGGCTGACGGTAAAATTAAGGGCTGCGTAAGCTACCAGGAAAACACCGGCAACCAGCGTACCGTGACCGTTAACGTAAACGGCGAAACGGTGTTTGTAACGCTGCCGGGCGTTGGCGCGGAAATTAGCGGCAACATCGGCCTTGACTTTAACTGGGACGAGGTAAGCCTGTTTAACGCAGAAACCAAAGAAAATATCGGTTATGTACAAAAGGGTGAGATTGTAAGATGAAATTTTCGGTAAGCGATTTGCCTTTCGGCAGCTTCAGCAAAGCCTTTTTAAAGGACTTGCCGATGCAGTATGATATTGAAATTTTTTATGAGTTCGGCACCGACCATTACTGGGATTATGTGCTGAAGGATTTGAAGGAAAAAGACGGCGTGAGCCGCCGTTTCAGCATCCACGGGCCGTGCGTTGCCGTAAACCTTGCCGACCCGAATGACACGGCATATCTGGAAGTGTACGAAAAAACTTTTGCCTATGCTGCCAAAATTAATGCGGCTTTTGTTGTTGTACACAGCAACGAAGCATGGCATTTTGCCGGAGAAAAACTGGCCGTGCAGGAGCTTGTATGCAGCCGCATTGAAAAACTGCTGCAGATGGCAGGAAAATACGGCGTAACGGTTGCTTTGGAAAACGTAGGCCTGCGTACAACGGGTACTCTTTTATTTGAATATGAGGAATACCTTGGATTGTTTAAACGCTTCCCACAGGCTGCTGCGCTGCTTGATACAGGGCATGCACATGTTAACGGCTGGAAATTAAGCGATGTTCTGCGCGATTTGAATAAAAAATTAGTTGGCGTACATATTCACGATAATGACGGTACGGCAGACGCTCATTTGCCGGTTGGCTGCGGCAATATAGACTGGAACGATTACTTTGCAGCGCTTAAGGAATACGCGCCGCAGGCCGTGCAGGTATGCGAATATGCTGCTATTAACCAGTATGCTATGGTAACGGAAAGTTTGGCAAAACTGGAAGATGCAGTGAAATAAATAAAAATTTAACGTCTTGCAAAGCCTTACGTAGCTTAAGTAATTTATCAGTAAAAACAGCGGACAGGATTAACCTGCCCGCTGTTTTGCATTAATACCGTTTTTAGTTATTTATACAAAAAGCCTGCGGTCATATCTAGGTAGTTTTCGCCGTCATAAGCGGGGAAGGCAGATTTCATATTTGCTTTAAATTCATCAGCGGTTTTGCTCTGCTGCATGATTTCTTTGGTTTTGTTAAGGTAGCTGATTTTTTCGGCAACGGCATCCTGTCCTTCAGGGCCGCCGTGCGAGGTTAAAATCATTGCGTAGCCTGCTGCCTGATATTCTTTTAACATTTGCAGGAAGGCTTCAATATGTGCCGCACTGATTAAAATGGAGTGGGTTGTTTTGCCAAGCATGTGTGTGTAAACAACGTTCATCGAAGGAATTGCCAGGTCGTAGCTTTCGCCGCGGTCAATAACTTCAAAATCTACACCGGCAAGAGCCTCTTTGCCTTCAACAATGTAAGCAACGTCGGCAAGCGGGTCGTTTGTAAAATAAGCGTGCAGTTTTACATCGCCGTAATCATAAACGTTTACGCTGCCGCTTTTAAGCGTGATATGGCTTTCGGACGGCACGGCTTTAGCAGGTGCTGCACCGGCACTGCCTGCACCCATAACGGAAAACATCATTGCTGCGGAAAGTATTGCCCAAAATTTCTTTTTCATAATAAAAACCTCCGGTTATCTGCCTGTTTTAAGGGGCATTTGCTTTTTACAGTTATGATTATAAAAGGTTATATTCATACAAACAAGTACGCACAAATCTATTACTTAGTCACCTTTTGGTAACCGCTATTGCGCATTTTACCGCAGCAGGCTATAATGATGGTGTAACATTATATTTGATACTATTGGAGGTGAAAAGCGTGCTTACGAAAGAAGAACTGCCGGCCTGCCCGGTAGCTACTACGGTGGCTTTAATTGGCAGCAAATGGAAGCTTTTGATTATGCGCAACCTGCAAATGCGTACTTGGCGTTTTAACGAACTTAAAAAAGATTTGGAGGGCATCAGCCAGAAGGTACTTACCGACAGCCTGCGCTCAATGGAAAAGGACGGCATTGTTGTGCGCACGGTTTATGCGGAAGTGCCTCCGCGCGTGGAATATTCTCTGAGCGAGCTGGGCAAATCCATGCACCCCATTATCGACGCTATGGCAGACTGGGGCAGGGCCTATCAGCAAATGGTTAACAAACAGTAAAACTGAGCTATATAAATAAAACCCGCACGGCAAAAAAGCAGTGCGGGTTTTGCATAATAAAAGCGGTATGGCGTTTGCCATACCGCTTTAAGTTTTTGTTAATCAGCCATTAGGCTTGATGACGCATTTTGCGCTGAATGAATTTTACGATTTCTACAATAGGAATTACGGAGAATGCCATACCCATTGCAACTACGTATTCTTCAAAGGAGATATGCTGGAATTTGAACATATCGGAGATAACCGGCATGTAAACGATACCGGTGCTGAGTACCCAGCTGAATATCATGGAGCCGTACAGATATACGTTATGGCCTTGTACGGAGAAGATGGAAGCGTGCTGAGTACGCATGTTGAAGGAGTGGAAGATTTCAGCCATTGCCAGGGTAATGAACGCCATGGTCATACCGTCAAGGCTGTCAACAATTTCCCAACGCCCGGATTCCAGATAATGGCCTACGAAGTAGGATACCAGCGTTACGCCTGCCAGCATAATGCCCTGGTATGCGCAGTCAAAGCCCATGCCGCCGGCAAAGATGCCTTCGTTGGAGGAACGCGGTTTGCGTTTCATAATATCGGCTTCGCCTTTTTCCATGCCCAGTGCCAGTGCCGGGAATGCGTCGGTAATAAGGTTAATCCACAGAAGGTGAATCGGCAGCAGGATGGTAAAGCCCATCATGGTCGATACGAAAATACTGATAACCTCGGAAAGGTTGGAAGAAAGCAGGAACTGAATGGATTTACGGATGTTGTCGTAAATGCGGCGGCCTTCTTCAACTGCTGCAACGATGGTTGCAAAGTTATCGTCGGCAAGTACCATATCGGCAACGTTTTTGGTAACGTCGGTGCCGGTAATGCCCATGCCGATACCGATATCGGCGTTTTTAATGGAAGGAGCGTCGTTTACGCCGTCGCCGGTCATAGCGGTTACTTTGCCGCGTGCCTGCCATGCTTTTACGATACGAACCTTATGTTCAGGCTGTACGCGTGCATATACGGAGTATTTTTCAACAGCGCCGCCGTTAAATTCAGCTTCGCTGATTTCGTTAAGCTGTGCGCCGGTAATTGCCTGAGAAGCATCTTCAACGATACCGAGCTGTTTAGCAATGGCAACTGCGGTGTCGATATGGTCGCCGGTAATCATAACCGGGCGGATGCCTGCGCTGTGGCATTCTTTAATAGCATCTACAACTTCGGGGCGAACCGGGTCAATCATGCCGGTAATGCCAACGAAGATTAAATCATGTTCCAGTGCTTCCGGGCTGAAGTCCGTAGGCGGTTTTTCATATTCGCGTTTAGCGCAGGCAAGTACGCGCAGTGCGTTGTTTGCCATGCGGCGGATATGGCTCTGGATAAGTTCGCGTTTGTCATCGGTCAGCGGTTTGATAACGCTGTTTTCGTCAAGGTAATGGGTGCAGAGGTTCAATACTTCGCCCGGGGCGCCTTTGGTGAACTGAACGTAGTCGCATACGCCCGGGAGTTTTAAGTATTCTTTGTTCAGGCGCTCATGCACCGTGGACATCATTTTTCTTACGGAATCGAACGGAGCTTCGCCGATACGCGGATACATCGGCACAAGTTTGTTTTTCGGGTTGCCTACGGTGTAGGAGTAGGTAACAAGTGCTGCTTCGGTAGGTTCGCCGGTAACGTTGCCGTTATCGTCAATTTCGGCGTCGCAGCAGAGGCTCATGGCTTTAGCCAGATACGGACGGTCTTTGGTGAAGTGGAAGTGGTCAACAACCGTCATTTTGTTCTGGGTTAAAGTACCGGTTTTATCGGAGCAGATAATTTCCGTGCAGCCGAGGGTTTCTACCGCGGTGAGCTTACGGATAACTGCATGGCGTTTGGACATTTTGGTAACGCCTATGGAAAGTACAATGGTAACAACGGCTGCCAGGCCTTCAGGAATAGCTGCAACAGCAAGGCTTACTGCAACCATGAAGGATTCCTGTACCAGACGGGTGTCGATAGCGTCGGCGCGCCATACGCTGAAAGCAAAGATAAATGCGCAGATGCCCAGTACCATGTAGGTAAGGATTTTACTGAGCTGGCTCAGTTTTTTCTGAAGCGGGGTTTCGCCTTCGCTTGCTTCTGTAATAGCGGTTGCGATTTTGCCCATTTCGGTATCCATGCCGGTGCCTACAACAACAGCCTTGCCGCGGCCGTATACAACGGCGGTGCCGTTATAAAGCATGTTTTTGCGGTCGCCCAGCGGAACGTCTTTCTGGTCGCCAAGGGAAAGGGTATCAACCTTTTTGTTGACTGGTACGGATTCGCCGGTAAGTGCGGCTTCTTCAACCTTCAGGCTTGCACATTCAATAATGCGCGAATCGGCAGGAACTGCATCGCCTGCTTCCAGCGAGATAACGTCGCCGGGAACGAGGTCTTCACTTTTTACGGTAACAAGGTTGCCGTCGCGGTAAACTTTAGAAGTTGCGGCGGACATTTCCTTTAGTGCTTCAATGGCTTTTTCAGCTTTGCTTTCCTGAATAACGCCGAGCACCGAGTTTAAAATAACAACGAACATGATGATGAACACGTCAACCGGGGATTCACCGGACAGATAGTTGGTGATGCCCGATACAACGGCTGCTACCATCAAAATAATCAGCATCGGATCAGACAGCTGCTCTAAAAAGCGCTGCAGCAGGGTAACTTTCTTCCCTTCGGCAAGTTTGTTTTTGCCGTACTTTTGCAGTCTTGCTTCGGCCTCCTGTGCTGAAAGACCGTGTGGGTCTGAAGAAACTTCTTTAAAAGTGTTTTCCACAGATTCCAGATAGAATTTCATTCATTTTGCCTCCCTTAAAATTTTTTGAAGATCTGCGCAAGTTCATAGCTTTATGGCATTTACGCATGAGTCTCGTTAATTAAGGCAAACCAGGCAAATTGCGTCCGTGTTTGTTGAGATGCCCCGCCTTGTTAAAGCGGTAACTACTCCCTCATCATTCAGTCATACAGCTATATATAACTTTGAAAAAAGTATATCATTTTTTTAAGAAAATATCAATAATTATCTATGTTTTGGTAGTTGTTTTGTTTTCCTCCTGTGTACATTTTATAAATTAGTGCTTGACAAAAAGAAGTGCTTCTGTTAAAATTTTTTACATTCCTAAAGGGGAGTAGTTCCTGGCAATAAGTCAACATACTAGCCGCCCAGCGGTTTGGCTTATTCTTTAGCAATCAAGCTAAAAACGAGACCTTTAGTACAGATGGCATAAGTCTGTACTAAAGTGCCTCGTTTTTTTATTTTTATAGATATATTTTTATGAGGGATGTGGTATACAGGCAGATACGCCATAGCGCTGATGATTTATAATGTATATGAAATTTAGGAGGGTATTTTTCATGACAGCGTTTATGACAGCATGTATTTTTGTAGTATTGGCGGAGATGGGCGACAAAACCCAGCTTCTGGCAATGGCGTTTGCCACAAAGTATAACTGGAAAACGGTTATGGCAGGCGTTTTTGCGGCAACTGTTTTTAACCATCTTTTTGCGGTAGCGGTAGGTTCCTACTTAACCGAGTTTGTGCCGATGAGTACAATTCAGCTGGCCGCTTCCGTTTCGTTTATTATTTTCGGTTTGTGGACCATCCGCGGCGATAAACTTGAAGGCGAAGACAAGGAGCGCGGCATGAGCCCGTTCTGGACTGTTGCGGTTGCCTTTTTCCTGGCTGAGATGGGCGATAAAACCCAGCTGGCAACTGTTGCACTGGCAGCGCAGTTCCAAAGCCTGATACCGGTTTGGCTGGGCACTACTACCGGCATGATGATTGCCGACGGCATCGGCGTTATCGTTGGCAACGTGCTTGGCAAACGTATTCCGGAGCGTACCGTAAAATGGGCTGCGGCAACGATTTTCATTTTATTCGGCCTTGTAGGTATTTACGACTGGTACACCGGCGGCAGCCTTATGGGCTGATTGCGGGCGTTATATAAGTAAATAAAAAATCCCGGTTCAGCGCCGGGATTTTTTATTTGCAGGAACGAAATAACTGATAATTGTTTTATTTTTGAGTTTGCCTTATAATTAAAAGTAAATAACATATATTTAAGGAGGCGGTTTTATGAAGAAATTATTAATGCTGGCAATGGTTCTGGTAATGTTTGCAATTGTTGGCTGCGGCGGAGGCAGCAGCAGCAAAAATATGTTTACCGAGCAGGGCGAACTTGTGCGCATTATGGACGAGCTGAAAAACAAAGACGGCTTTAAAGGGCATGACCTGCTGGTATTTCAGGATATTGCCTTAATGCATTCGGACGAAGAAACTGTTGGCAATACGGTTGATATTTATATTGTTAAGCCCGGCACGGAAGATGTTGATAATTATAAATATTCCGGCGGAAAATGGCAGGGGCCTAACCCTGTGCAGCTTACCGGTGACGGACGTATGGAAGATAACGTAACGCCTATGAGCAAAATAGATTTTTCCAAAGTTCCTGATATGTATAAACAGCTGGAAGCCAAAGCCAAGGACGTTGAAGGCGGTAAAGTAAGCAACCTTCTTGTTTATATTTTAGGCAGGGACGGCATGTATGCAAGCTGGGGTGTTGAAGGAACGCGCGAAAAATACAATGCTGATTTTGATTTGAACGGCAATTTAACCAGTTACGAAAAACAATAAATATTAATATTATGTAACGATAAAAGGATGGTAAGCGTAAGCTGCCGTCCTTTTATAATAAAATTTTATTTTATAAAGTTATGTTGTTAACCGCCAAGAACGGTATATGCTGATGCGGCTCTGCAAAAATGCTGCGGCTTCATCGATTTCGTCCGGGCGTGGCACCGGACTCTCGTACATAGGCGTTTTGATTTTAGCAGCCGCAGTTTTTGTCTATCGCCTTGCAGCATATACTGTTCTTGGCTTTTATATTGTTCTGTTGTAAAGCATAAAATAAGCTCATTGGGTGAAGTTTTGAAAATTTAAAGACAAAACAACGGCGGCTTCATGTCATTAGTAAACTTCATGCGCCAAACCGCTACGAAGTCGTGTTTGCGCACGGTGAAGCCGTTGCATTTTGCTAAATTTGAAAAACTTTATCCAGTGATCTTTTTGGTCAAGTATATTAAGTTTTTTATAATAAATGTAGGATTACAAATTTTGCTGACACAATTATTGCCTTTGCTGCTGTTTGGCACTAATTGGCGGCTCAGTAAAATAAAAAAACACCGCATATTCTGCGGTGCTGATTTTTAATTGGTGGCCCCGGCAGGATTCGAACCTGCGACCTTTTGATTCGTAGTCAAACGCTCTATCCAACTGAGCTACGGAGTCACATTTGTCATCGCTCTCGCTGCTGACAAATAATATTATACTGGTTATTGGCGCAACTGTCAAGCATAAATTTAAAAATTTTTTAAAATTTTTTTAGCGGCGCCAGCATGGCTGTTTTGTGTACATTATTTTACTATTCACAAAAACAAACAGGTATTTTTATGCATAAATTAACACAGCCTGCTGCATATTCTATTGACTTTAGTGCATACTTTGCATAAAATTAAAATGTTACAATTATTTTGAAAGCTGTAATAAGGGGAGGATTTTAAATGTCAGTTTCATTAGCAATATTAATATTGTATATTGCGGCTCTTTTTGCAATCAGCTGGTATGCTAAAAAACGCAGCGAAGGCGAAGCGGAAAACTATGCCCTTGCCGGGCGCAAGCTTAATACGCCGCTGATTGCCGTAACCATTATCGGCCTTGCCGTTGGCGGCGCTTCAACCATCGGCGTTTCGGAACACGCCTTCCGCGTTGGCCTTTCTGCCGGATGGTACACTATTGCCTGGGCGCTTGGCGCTATTGTAATGGGCATGTTCATGGCAAAAAAATACCGCGAACAGAACATTACCACCATTTCGGAACTTATTGAACGCCACCATGACATGAAAGCCGTTGTGCTGGGCGTATTCTGCCAGATTGTCATCCAGCTGGTTATTATTTCGCTGCAATACATTGCAGGCGGCAGCATTCTGCACGCCATTATGCCGGATGTATTTGATTTTAAAAGCGGCATGATAGTAAGCGCCATAGTATTTATCGGCATTACTTTCATTGGCGGCATGTGGTCGGCATCGCTTTCCAATGTTATGAACATTGTATTAATTTACGTTGGCATTTTAATTGCAACGGTAGTGCAGTTTTACCGCGTTGGCGGAATGGAAGGGCTGGCTGCATCGCTGCCTGCCGGTGTGCCCTGGTTCAGCTTTACGGAAGGCGTTGGCATGGTAACCATTACCAGTTGGGTAGTAACCTTAATTACCGTAAACCTTTCTTTGCAGAGCATTTTGCAGATTTCGCTCGGCGCTAAAGACGCAGAAACGGCTAAAAAAGGCTTTGTATGGGGCGGCATTATCATGCTGCCGGTAGGCGTTTTGGCGGCGTTCCTCGGCATTTGCGCCAAGGCAATGTACCCGGACGCTCAGGCTGCGCTTGCCCTGCCCGAAGTTATTGTAAGCTTGCAGCCGCTTCTGGCTGGCATTACCCTTGCGGCGCTGTGGGCAGCAGATGTTTCCACCGCGTGCAACCTGCTTTTATCTGCCGGTACGCTGTTCAGCAACGATATTTACAAACGTTTCATTAACCCTGCGGCTGACGGTAGCAGGCAAATTTTAATGACGCGCCTGTGCGTAATGCTTACCGGTTTGATGACACTCGGCCTTGCTATGACGGTATCGAGCATTTTGGGTACCATTATGATAGGCCTGAGCCTGACGGCGGCGTTTACGGTAATTGTTATCGTGGCGCTGTTTTTCCCGCAGCACAGCTGCAAAGAAGCAGGCTTCTGGACACTGCTTGCCGGTTTTGTAATGCTTATTTTGTGGCAGTTTTTCCCGGCAGTGCGCATTCTGCCCAACATTATTTACATGGAGTGGCTGGTGTGCATTATCGCTTATGCGCTGGTGGCTGTTATCAAGCCAGGCAAAAAAGCGGCGTAAAACTGTTTAACGGCGGCGGGGCATACCCGCTGCTTTTTTATTTCTGCGGCGTATGGTATACTAATATCAGAAATTTTTGGGAGGCTGCTATGAAAAATACCGGCATCAATCCTGTTGTAATAAAAGAAATACGCCAAATGGCACAGCAGTGCGGGCTTGTGCGGGTAATTCTTTTCGGCTCCCGCGCGCGCGGAGATTTTACCAAAGTAAGCGATATTGACCTTGCTGTTACGGGCGGCAACACTGCGCGATTTGCGTTGGATATTGAAGAAACGTCAACACTTTTGTGCTTTGATGTTGTTGATTTGGATAAACCGGTACAGAAAGAACTGCGGCAGGCCATTGCTGATGAAGGGATAGTGTTGTATGAAAAAGTATGAAAATTTTAAAGCCGCACTGAAAAACCTTAAAGATATTTACGATTACGAAGAACCGTACAACAATGTTGTGCTTACGGGGTTGGCTGCATTGTACGAAATTTGCTTTGAACAATCATGGAAAGCAATGAAAGAACTGCTTATAAACGAAGGCGTTAGCGAAGCGGCAACAGGTTCGCCCAAAAGTATTTTAAAGGCAGCCTATAAGGCCGGGCTGATTGATAATGAACAGCTGTGGCTGGAAGCTCTTGCCACTCGCAACAATGTGGCGCACGCTTATAACAGCGACATTGCCCTGCAAATAGTGCGCGATGCCAAGGCAAAATATTACGATATGTTCAGCCGTTTGGACGAAGTGCTGGCAGGCAGAATTTAATCAGCACCGCAAAAATTTATAGACACATAAAAAACGCATCCGCGCCCGGTAAAGGGTGGGATGCGTTTTGTGGTGTTTGTAACTGGTTTAAATTAAGGTAACGTAAATACAAAGATGCAACATAAATAAAAAAACAAAATTAAAAGATAAACGTAAAATTTTCGCCGCCAGGCAGGTAATAGCAAATTTTTGCCTAAATAAATAAGTACATTATATTGCATTGGCAGGTGTTTGAAATGGCCAAACAAAGTAACCAGAAAGCAAAATTATTATATTTACAAAAATTTTTAACGGAAGAAACGGATGCACAGCACGGCATTACCATTGCCGGGCTTGTTGACAGGCTTGCAGAAGCAGGCATTGCCGCAGAGCGCAAAAGCCTTTATGACGATATTGAAGTGCTGCGCGCATTCGGCCTGCAAATTGAAACCGTTCGCGGGCGTGCCAACAGTTATAAATTAACCGGCCGCGTATTACAGGCGCAGGAGGTTGTTAAAACCGGTTTGGCATTAAAAGCCGCGGGCGTAGAAGGCGCCGAAGCAATTATTGATAGTTTGTGCGGCTTGCTGAGCAAATATGACGCAGAAAGCGTTAAAAACGAACTTGCCGCCGCCGTTATGCCGCAGCAGGATAACGCCACCGGCGCAGAAGCGCAGGAAGCACCGGCTGAAGTTCTGCCAGAAACCGCACCCGAAGCAGAGCAGGCAGAGTGCGTAAAAGAAACTGCGCAGCCGGAAAATGACAAAGCGGAAGAAAAATCCGCATCGGAAGCGGAAAAAGCAGCTGCCGCTAAAGAGGCCAGCGCCGCCGAAACTATTGAGCTGAAATGCGCTGCGGACTTGCAGGACGCTGTGCTGTCTTACCTGGGCGGAAGTGCTAAAATTGTAAAAGTAAAAAGCAGCGGCGTTGTTATAAAAGCAAAAACCATAGTTAACGAAGATTTTTATGCGCAGCTTATTAAATGGGGCGGCGTAAAATTAAGCGAGCCTTCGGAACGCCGCAAAGAATTTAAAAAATACTGCAAGAAAATCATCAGCCAGTATAAATAACGGAGAGTGAAAAATGGAATTTATTGAACCTGACCGCAGCAATTATATTGTATCGGCGCATAAGCCCAATGACGAAGGCGTGCGCGACATAGGCTTTGTTAAGGGCACGTTTTTGGACGGCAGGCCGTACAGGCTGGAATGCTGGTGCATGGACGAGCTTATTATGGCAAGTGTTTTTTTTGACGAGCGTTATTTAACGGCGTGGAAGCGCCTTGATTTTGCGCTGCTTTTGGAGCTGGAAGGCGTTTTGCAGTTTAAGGACGGGCCTTATTTGCAGGCAGGGCGCATGAAGGACGGCAAGGGGCGCGGCATTTGGGCCGTTACCGTTATGCTTAAAGATGATGACGGGCTGCATGCCGAAGTTTTAACGCCCGTGCAGAGATACAGATAGCTTAGCAATTACAGGCAATAATTTTCTTGTTTTAATTGACAAGTTAATATTAATATGCTACAATTCTTACAATTTGAAAGGAAAGTTAAAAGAGTCTTTTCAAAGCGATTATTACGGACCACTCTTTAAGAGTTAAGGCCATACGGACAGCCGGGTCCACTGCCGATTGACTGCTTTGGGCAGTCCTATTGATTGAGTTAAAAGCTCGAATTTTATAAGTTGGTTATCCATAACTGAAATGCGCCAGTGCGCAAACTTGTGAAACGGTCAATACGAGTAGTAAAAGTATAATTGCTATATAGACTCTGACTTAATCCGAAAGCATATACGCCTTTTTTGCCTTTATACTTGTTGGCAGAAGGGCTTGAATTTTGGCTGAGAACGCAAGTTGTGCATTAGCACGGCTTGCGTTTTTTGTTTTGCGTAACCGCCGGGAGGGTGAAAAGATTGAGGGATAAACGTACCGGTTTAGACCAGAACCGCGCGCCGATTTACGAAGCGCTGGAGAACTTTCGCCGGATGAGGGTGGTGCCCTTTGATGTGCCGGGGCATAAGCGCGGGCGCGGCAACCCGGAGCTGACGGCGTTTTTGGGGCAGGCCTGCGTGGGCGTGGACGTGAACAGCATGAAGCCGCTGGATAACCTGTGCCATCCGGTTTCTGTTATCCGCGAGGCGGAGGAGCTGGCGGCGGATGCTTTTGGCGCAGCGCACGCCTTTTTAATGGTAGGCGGCACTACAAGCTCGGTGCAGAGCATGGTGCTCTCTTCCTGCAAACGCGGGGATGAAATTATTTTGCCGCGCAACGTGCATAAAAGCGTTATTAACGCGCTGGTGCTGTGCGGCGCGGTGCCGGTGTACGTTAACCCGGAGGTAGACCAGCGCTTGGGCATATCGCTCGGCATGAAGCGCGAACAGGTAGCCAAAGCGATTGCCGAACACCCCAAAGCCGTTGCGGTTTTGGTGAACAACCCAACTTATTACGGCATTTGCAGCGATTTGCGCGCTATTGTAAAAATGGCGCACGACGCCGGTATGCTGTGTTTGGTGGATGAAGCGCACGGCACGCATTTTTATTTCGGCAGCGGCCTGCCGGTATCGGCCATGGAAGCCGGTGCGGATATGGCGTCGGTATCCATGCACAAAAGCGGCGGCAGCCTTACGCAGTCCAGCCTGCTGCTGACGGGGCCGAACATTCACGCCGGTTATGTACGGCAGATTATTAACCTTACACAGACCACTTCGGGCAGCTACCTTTTAATGTCCAGCCTTGACATCAGCCGCCGCAACTTAGCTTTGCGCGGACGCAAGGTGTTTCACCAGGTGGCGGATATGGCGGAATACGCCCGCCGCGAGATTAACGCCGTGGGCGGCTATTATGCTTTTGGGCGCGAGCTGATGAACGGCAATTCCGTATTTGATTTTGACACCACCAAGCTGAGCGTGCATACGCTGGATATTGGGCTGGCGGGCATTGAAGTGTATGACATTCTGCGCGACGAGTATGACATACAAATTGAGTTCGGCGACATCGGCAACATTTTGGCTTATCTTTCCATGGGTGACAGGCCGCAGGAGCTGGAACGCCTGGTGAGCGCGCTGGCGGAGATACGCCGCCGCTACCAAAAGGACGCCACCGGCATGCTGACGCAGGAATACATTGAGCCGGAGGTTGTTACCAGCCCGCAGGAAGCGTTTTACGCGCCGAAAATCAGCGTGCCGCTGGCAGAAAGCGAAGGGCGCGTGTGCAGCGAATTTGTAATGTGCTATCCGCCGGGTATACCTATTTTGGCGCCGGGCGAGCGCATTACCGGCGAAATTTTGGAACATATCGGCTATGCCAAGGAAAAAGGCTGCAGCATGACGGGTTCGGAAGACCCGGATTTAACACGGATTAACGTGCTGGAATAAAGGAGGCGGCAAAAATGGAAATGTGGTTCAGTGAGTTTCATACCCCGGACGTAAAGCACAGTATTAGGGTTAACAGGCATTTATATTCCAAACAGAGCGATTACCAGCGCATAGACATTTTTGAAACGCCGGAGTTTGGGCGCGTGCTGACCCTTGACGGCAACGTGATGCTGACTGAAAGGGACGAATTTATTTACGATGAGATGATTACCCATGTGCCGATGGCGGTGCATCAGGGCATTAAAGATATTTTGGTTATCGGCGCGGGCGACGGCGGCGTTGTGCGCGAGCTGACGCGCTACGACCGTGTGCGCCGCATTGACTTGGTGGAGATGGACCCGCAGGTGGTGGAAGCCTGCCGTACCTATCTGCCCAGCAATGCCTGCCGCATGGATGACCGCCGCGTGCATATTTATTTCGGCAACGCGCTGAAATTTATCCGCCGCTGCGAGGAAGAATACGATTTGATTATTGTGGATTCCACCGACCCGTTCGGGCCTTCGGAAGGGCTGTTTACGCGTGAGTTTTACGGCAGTTGCTTTAACGCGCTGCGCGAGGACGGCATTATGGTGAACCAGCAGGGCAGTCCGTTTTATGCGGAGGACGCTGCGGCTATGCAGCGCAGCCATAAACGCATTGCCAGCACCTTCCCCATCAGCAAGGTGTACCAGGCGCATATCCCTACTTATGCCGCCGGTTACTGGCTGTTTGGCTTTGCCAGCAAAAAATACCATCCCATGGGCGATTTGGACAGCGAGGCGTGGAACGCTTTGAATATGCACACCCGTTACTACACTACGCGGCTGCATAAAGGGGCGTTTTGCCTGCCCGCATTTTTGGAAGAAATGCTGAAAGAAGTGGAGGACTGAGCCATGAAGCCTAATGTGGAAAATTTTATCGGCTGTGACAGCGATTATGCCGCTGCGAAAATAGTGCTGTACGGCGCACCTTTCGATTCTACCACCAGCTTCCGCCCCGGGGCGCGCTTTGGCCCGGCGGCGATGCGGCACGAAAGCTTTGGGCTGGAAACTTACAGCCCTTACCAGGATGCCGATTTAACGGACTGCGCCGTGTTTGACAGCGGCGATATGGAGCTGTGCTTCGGCAGTTCGGAAGCCGCTTTGGCGGATATTGAAGCGCGCGCGGCAGAGATTTTGGCGGACGGAAAGCTGCCGCTGCTGTTGGGCGGCGAGCACCTTGTAACGCTGGGCGCTGTGCGTGCCGCCGTAAAAAAATATCCTAACCTGCATATCATCCATTTTGATGCGCATGCCGATTTGCGCGACGATTACCTCGGCGCAAAATTAAGCCACGCCTGTGTTATCCGCCGCTGCCACGAGCTTGTGGGCGATGGGCGCATCCATCAGTTCTGCATCCGCAGCGGCGAACGCGAAGAATTTGCCTTTGCCAAAGAACATACTCAAATGCAGAAATTTACTTTTGACGGGCTGGAAGAAACCGTGGCGCAGCTTAAGGCTGACGGCACGCCCGTGTATTTTACGATAGATTTGGATTGCCTTGACCCTGCCGTTTTTGCGGGCACCGGCACGCCGGAAGCTGGCGGCGTAAGTTTTGTACAGCTGTTGGCTGCACTGCGCTGCGTGTGTACGGCCAACGTAATCGGCGCGGACGTAAACGAGCTGGCACCGATGCTGGACGCCAGCGGCGTATCGACCGCTACGGCCTGCAAAGTTTTGAGGGAATTGCTTTTAGCATTGCATAAATAAAATTTAAAGGAGAGTTGTAAAATGAGTAAAGTTCTTGTTATCGGTTGCGGCGGCGTTGCTACCGTTGCCATCCACAAATGCTGCCAGGTGAGCGAAATTTTTACGGAGCTGTGCATTGCCAGCCGTACCAAAGCCAAATGCGATAAGCTCGCGGCAGAACTGCAAGGCAAAACCGCCACCAAAATTACCACAGCGCAGGTGGATGCTGACGATGTTGAACAGCTGAAAGCGCTGATTAATGAATACAAACCCGACCTTGTAATGAACATTGCCTTGCCGTACCAGGATTTAACGGTTATGGATGCATGCCTAGCCTGCGGCGTAAATTATATGGATACCGCCAACTACGAACCGGAAAACACCGACGACCCCGAATGGCGCGCCGTTTACGAAAAACGCTGCAAAGAAGCAGGCTTCAGCGCCTATTTTGATTACAGCTGGCAATGGGCATACCGCAAAAAATTTGAAGAAGCGGGCCTTACCGCGCTGTTGGGCTGCGGCTTTGACCCGGGCGTAACGCAGGCTTACTGCGCTTATGCCAAAAAACACGAGTTCGACACCATCGATACTATTGATATTTTGGACTGCAACGGCGGCGACCACGGTTATGCCTTCGCCACCAACTTCAACCCCGAGGTTAACCTGCGCGAAGTATCTGCCCCCGGCAGCTATTGGGAAAACGGCAAATGGGTAGAAATTCCTGCTATGAGCATTAAGCGCGAATATGATTTTGACCAGGTTGGGCATAAGGATATGTACCTTCTGCACCACGAAGAAATTGAAAGCCTGGCGCTGAACATTCCCGAAGTAAAACGCATCCGCTTCTTTATGACCTTTGGGCAGAGCTACCTTGACCATATGCGCTGCCTGGAAAACGTAGGCATGCTTTCTACCACGCCGGTAATGTTTGAAGGGCACGAAATTGTGCCGATTAAATTTTTGAAAGCCCTGCTGCCCGACCCGGCAAGCCTTGGCCCGCGTACTAAGGGCAAAACCAATATCGGCTGCATTTTTACCGGCAAAAAAGACGGCAAAGATAAAACCTACTATATTTACAACGTGTGCGACCACGAAGAATGCTACAAAGAAGTCGGCAGCCAGGCAGTAAGCTACACCACCGGCGTACCTGCTATGTGCGGCGCAATGATGCTGCTGACCGGCAAATGGAACAAACCCGGCGTGTACACCGTGGAAGAGTTTGACCCGGACCCGTTCCTGGACGCGCTGGATAAATACGGCCTGCCCAGAAGCGAAAGCTATGCCCCGGTGCTGGTAGACTGATGGGCGTTTTAACTAAAGACAGCCGCCCGCAGTTTGCCGGGCTGCGCGGTAAGCTGCCGCAGGAAGTTTTTGGCAGCCTGCCCACGCCCTGTTATATTTTGGACGAAGTGATGCTGAAGCACAACGGCGAAATTTTGGCGGGCGTGGCAGAGCGTACGGGCTGTAAAATTTTGCTGGCGCAGAAGGCGTTCAGCAACTACGATTTATACCCGGTGCTTGCACCTTACCTTGCCGGTACGGAAGCCAGCGGTTTGTACGAGGCACGTCTTGGCGCGGAAGAAATGCCCGGCAAGGAAGTACACGTTTTTTGCGCCGCTTACCGTGAGGACGAGTTTGCCGAATTGCTAAAATACGCGGGGCATATAGTGTTTAATTCTCCGCGCCAGCTGGCAAAATACGGCGCCGCTGCCAAACAGGCGGGCAAAAGCGTGGGCCTGCGCATTAACCCGGAATGTTCTACGCAGGAAGGGCACGCCATTTACGACCCCTGCGCTCCCGGCAGCCGCATGGGCACCACCCGCGCGCAGTGGGATGAGCAAATGACGCCGGAGCTTACGGCAATGCTTGATGGCTTGCATTTCCACACGCTGTGCGAGCAGGATGCCGGTGACTTGGAAATAACTTTACAAGCCGTTGAACAGCGTTTCGGCGATGTGCTGCCCAAAATGCAGTGGCTTAATTTTGGCGGCGGGCACCATATTACCCGCCCCGGTTATAACATCAGCCTGCTGGAACGATGCATTAATTATGCGCAGCAAAAATGGGGCGTAACCGTGTACTTGGAACCTGGCGAAGCCTGCGCTTTAAACGCCGGTTACTTGGCAACGCGCGTACTGGATATAATCAAAAACGGCAGCACCAATATCGCGATACTTGATACCAGTGCTGCCTGCCACATGCCCGATGTTTTAGAAATGCCCTACCGTCCGCCGCTGTACGGCGCAGGCGACGCCGCAGAAAAAAGTTATACCTGCCGTTTGGGCAGCCAAACCTGCCTTGCGGGAGATGTTATCGGCGATTACAGCTTTGACGCGCCGCTTGGCGAAGGCGATATGCTTTTGTTTGGCGATATGGCAATTTACACTACCTGCAAAAACAATACCTTTAACGGCATGCCGCTGCCTGCCATTTATTCATATACGGCATCAGGGCAGCTTAAGCTGATTAAAAAATTTAACTACAACGATTTTAAAAGCCGCTTGGGCAGATAATTGAATAACGGCAAAAGAAAACCTCCGCAAAAATTTTCTGCGGAGGTTTTTGCGTACCGGCATTTTTAAACGGCTGTGGTAAAATGCTGCGGCATAATAAAAAAAGCCGCGCTCCGGCGGCATTTTAACGCAAAGAGAAACAGCGCTTGCAGGGGATTAGTGCAAGCGCCGCTCTCTAGGAAAGCTGTTTATGATGAATTTGATGGGAAGGGTTTAGCAAGTTCTCACTTGCTATGGCTTTATTATACAAAATATATTTGACATAAAAAGGGCAAGAATTTGAACAGTTTGTGAACATATAAAAATTTTTAATCATTCGTCATTTATAATAAGTTTAATATTTTTTATTATTTTTTTGATGCAGTTTTGGAAGCGGCTGTTTGCTTTTTATCCTTTACGCCGCAGTAAATAAAGGCGGCAAGCGCAATTAAAAAGAATATCAAGCTTGTTGCCTGCGCCGATTTTAAGCCGAACAGGAACGGTTCCACATAGTCGCCGCGCAGCATTTCCAGCCCAAAGCGTACGGCGGAATACAGCATAACATACAGGCACATAACCTGCCCTCTGGCGTGGCCGCAGGCGCGGAAGATTAATAAAAGGGCAAAAATGACAACGTCCAGCTGGCCTTCCCAAACTTCCGCAGGCCAAAGCGGCTGGCTGCCATAGGTTTTGTGTGCCAGCGTGCCAACGGGGTACAAAATGCCGAAGTTGCCGCCGGTAGGGGTGCCGAAGGCATCGCCGTTCAGCAGGTTTGCCATGCGCCCAACCGCCTGCCCTATAAGAATGGAGGGCGTAACGATATCGGCAAAGGCAACCCAGTCGATATTATGGCGCTTGCAGTACCAAATGCCGGTAAGCACGCCTGCAATAATGCCGCCCTGCACTGCCATGCCGCCCTGCCATACAAAGGGAATTTCCAGCAGGTGGTGCTGGTAGTAATCCCAGTCGAAAAAAAACACATCCCACAGGCGCGCGCCGATAAGCCCGGCAAAGCCGCCGTAAATGCCGATATCAAGAACGTGCTGGTGCCAGCGTCCGTCCTGCTTGGCTAAAAAGTAGGCCACGCCCGTTGCCAGAAAAATGCTCATACATAAAACCAGCCCGTACATACGGATTGGGAAATCGCCGATGTAAAAAAGATATTGATGCATAGTTACCTCCTGCTTATAATAAAAGCGTTGTTATTATTGTAGCACATGTATAAATAAATGGCTATGGAGAAATTCCTACAAAAAAAGTATGGAATTAATTTGGAAGCTGTGTTATAATGATAACGCAATCAAAGCAAATCCTGAAGAAAGAAGGTAAATTAAGTGTTAAAAATAGAGCATTTGTCCGTGGCTGTACGCGGGCGTAAAATACTTAACGATATTAATCTGCATATTAAACCCGGCGAAGTCCATGTGCTATTCGGGCCTAACGGCACCGGCAAATCCACCCTTATAGGTGCGATTATGGGCTTTAACCGTTACGAAATTTTAGAAGGCAAAATTTATTTTAAAGGGCAGGACATTACAGATATGAGCTGCGACGAAAGGGCAAGGCTCGGCGTTGGCGTAATGATTCAGCGCCCGCCGACGATTCGCGGGCTTTCGCTGCGCAAAATGGTGGAAATTTGCGGCGCAACCAGTGAAGAAGCCGAAACAATGGCTAAATGGATGGGGCTGGATAATTTCCTCGACCGCAGCGTTAACGACGGTTTCAGCGGCGGCGAGTTAAAACGCTGCGAGCTTTTGCAGCTGATGGCGCAGAACCCCGACCTGCTTTTGCTGGATGAACCGGAAAGCGGCGTTGACCTGGAAAACATTGCCCTTGTCGGCAAAGCCGTAAACTATATTCTGCATACCGAACCGTGCGGCGGCGCTGGCTGCGATAAGCCGTGCTGCATTAAAAACCAGGGCTGGGAAAATTACAATCCGCTGGAAAGCAAACGCAGCGGGCTGATTATTACCCATTCCGGTCATATTTTAAAATATGTGCCTGCCAGCCATGCGCATATTCTTTATGAAGGAAAAATGACCTGTGCCTGCGGTGACCCGCTGGACGTACTGAACTGCATTGGGCAGGCAGGTTATGAAACCTGTGTTAAACGCGGCAAATGCGAGGTGAAAAAATAATGGATAATAAAAAACTTACTGCTGCACTTGAGAAAAAAGCCGTTTACGGCAATGACATAGATTTAAGCTCTTACAGCGACAGCGATAAGGGCAGCCTTAAAAGCGTGGATGACCTTTCGGAAGCAACGCGCGGGCGCCTGGAATACGTTGGCATTGAAACCGGCGCGGCGGAAGAAGAAAGCCGCAGCGCTTCGTTTGTTCAGCTTGATAACAATGCTGTGGAAATTAAAGTAAAAAAACAAACTCCGCTGGAGCTGATGAGCACCGGCAAAGCTGCCGAAAAATATCCGGAGCTGGTGGAAAAATACTGGTGGAAGGCGGTCCAGCCCGATACCGATAAATATACTGCAAGAACCGCCCTTGAAAAAGAGCAGGGTTATTTTATCCGCGTAAAGGCGGGCGAAAAAATTACCACGCCGCTGCAGGCCTGCATGTGCATCAGCCACGACCAGCAACTGCAGCATGTGCACAATGTTATTATTGTTGAGGACGGCGCAGAACTGAGCATTATTTCCGGTTGTACTTCGGCACATGAAGTTGAAAACGGCATGCATATCGGCATCAGCGAAATGTATATCGGCAAAAACGCCAAGCTGAGCTTTACCATGATTCACAGCTGGGGCGAAAACGTTGTGGTGCGCCCGCGTACTGTTGCCATGGTGGAAGAAGGCGGTCAGTATATCTCCAACTATGTTTTAATTGAAAAAGCAAAGGATGTGCAGAT
>ULSH01055278.1_pt1 | contig 48889 bp, 44 predicted proteins | sample 1956151 | NCBI WGS metagenome assembly ULSH01 (sample SAMEA4835702, study PRJEB28245) | human gut metagenome | biome: gut microbiome; material: fecal sample | place: Denmark | collected 2008 | reverse complement strand
GAACCAATCATGGCAAAGAGAACATTGACATTTTGGAAAAACCTGCGCCCCCAATTTGACTAATTTGGCCAATTGGACTAATCTCTCTCGCTTCGCGATGTAGAATGCGCTTTCGAGGAAAAACCGTCCGAGCGGTCCGACTCTGTCCGACCCGTCTCAAAATCCCGAACTTGCCAGTTGGCTCACTTCGGTCAAGTTTTCTCGTCAAGATAATCGCGCGAATGACCCTCCGGAGAATTAGATTTTTTTGGCGCTTTGCGACCCTTTTTCTTTGGTGTCCGCTGTTTAGTGGCTCTTGTGCTATCTTTACTGATGTCATTCAGTAGAATGATAGTGTCTGCAGTAGGCTCCGGAAGCGTTTTCTGCTGACCTTTATTGAAAATAAGGAATGCGGCGATCGCAGTCATGAGGCACAACAGCGCAATGGAACCGCGACGTTCTCCTGAGGTTATTTTTTTCATCGTTTTCCTGAGACTGGTCACTACGTTTTATTACGGAAATTACCGCAAACTTACAGAAAATATCCGATCAAAACAAGTCCTATCAGTATTGGTGCAATAAAACGTATGATGAACAATATAGGACCGTAGAGCCTTGAGCGCATGGAGCCGTCGTTTGTCAGCTGATTCTGGAGCAGTCCTTTTGGCGCGAACCAGCCCATAAAGACGCAAAGGAAAATAGAGCCTACTGGCAGCATGATATTTGTTGCCATGTTGTCAAGGAAATCGAAAATGTTGAAGCCTGCTATGCGTATATGATTCAACGGACCCATTGACAGACTGCACACGGCGCTTAATATGAATAGCGGGAGAATCACTATGAGGCATGCTTTCCAGCGTGATGTCTTGAAGCGGTCTCTGATAAAGGCAACGGAGACTTCGGCTATTGACACCGTGGAAGTCAGTGCGGCAACGGTGAGCAGAAGAAAGAACAGTATTGACCACAGCTGCGTGAAACTCATCTTGCAGAAAACTTCGGGAAGGGTGATGAAAACAAGGGTTGCGCCTCTGAGGCTTTCTCCCGCGAGACCGAACGATGTGACGGCGGGGAAAATAATAAGGCCCATCATGAATGCCACGAGCAAGTCAAGTAGCGAGACGGTGATAGCTGTCCTTGTAAGATTGGTTTTCTTGGGGTAGTAGCTGGAATAGGTGATGAGAATGCCCATTCCGAGACTCAGGGAGAAAAAGGCCTGTCCTAACGCATTGATCACCACTTCAGGACCTATCTTGGAAAAATCGGGACGAAGAAAAAATTCAAGACCTTGCGATGCGTCGGGAAGTGTCAGTGTAACGCCTATGAAGACAAGAAGAATGAGGAATAGCAATGGCATCATTATGTTGGAGAGGCGTTCGATTCCTTTCTGGACTCCGAGCAGAAGAACTACGAGATTGATCAGGATCATCGCGTAGGTATTGACAAGCGGATTTACTGGATTGGTGATGAATGACTCCATTTTCATTGTGAAGTGGTCGGCGGAAGCAACCCCTTCTGTCGGTGTAAAGAGGCCGCCCGTTACGGACTGCATGAGGTATTCGAAAGTCCATCCGGCCACTACCATGTAGAAACACAGGATAAGATAGCTTGCGAGTATTCCAAGAGCGCCGATTATCCACCACCCTCTGGAGGCGCCAAGATTCTTGAACACCCCGATTGCGTCACTCCTGCCGCCACGGCCAATGGAAAATTCCGCAAGCATGACCGGTATGCCCAGAATGAGAACACACAATATATAGACTGCGAGAAATGCAGCTCCTCCGTTTGACTGAACTTCGGCCGGGAAACGCCAGATGTTGCCTAATCCTACGGCGGAGCCGACTGTAGCCGCTATAATGCCGACTTTTGATTTGAATTGAGCTTTTTTTGCCAAGACTTTTAATGTGAAATTGTACGTATTGTTTGCAAAAATACTAATAATTGTTTCAATGTGAAAGTATAATGGTGTATTTTGTTCGAAAATATTAGTTGTGTGGGATTACTCGATGAAAATTTGTAAATTTGCACTCATGAAATCGACACACTTTTTTTACAGATTCTGTAATTCCATTCCTGTCTGGACTGCCACCTTCGTCATTATGGCCGTGATAATGGTGCTGACTCTGATGCCTTCGTCTGATGTCCCGTCAGTAAGCATCCCTCATATCGACAAATTAGTCCATTTCCTGATGTTCGGTGGCCTTTCTTCAGTGATTCTGATGGATTATTCGCGCTTTAGGCGACACCTTGGATGGAGTCAGTGGATTGTTATCGCATCGCTCTCTGCCGCCATTGGAGGGCTGATCGAATTGCTTCAGGATTATATGGAGATGGGGCGTGGCGCTGAATGGAATGATTTTATCGCAGATACATTGGGTGCCTTCCTGCTTCCTCTCTGTTTCCTTCCTTTCCTCCGAGGGTTGGTCTCTGACTATTCTTTAAGTCTCAGGGATATTCGTGATAGTTCTGCTATTCCGGAAAGGATCGTTGACTTGTATGTTGCTTCTTTTCCGCCCGACGAACGTCGTCCCCTGGACTCTATTCGGGAATTGATAGACCATCATGGCCCGTTTCATTTCAGTCTCATACGTTCTGGAAGAAAAACCGTAGGCTTTATCACATGGTGGATTCTTGAGAAGGGTGTTTATGTCGAACATTTCGCCATGAGTCCGGAGCTTCGTTCGCGTGGACTCGGACGTCTCTCAATGGAACGTTTTTGTACTCTGAATAAGGCACATGGAGTTATACTTGAAGTGGAAATGCCCGAATCTAACGAGATGGCTGACAGGCGTATAAGGTTTTATGAGAGATGCGGATTCCGTTCCCATCCCGAGATTGAATATGTCCAGCCGCCATATACACCTTCGTCTCAATCTGTTGAACTGATGCTCATGACTTCTGGACCTATCGACGATGTCGAAGGTCTCGCCTATGAGATCAAGCGCCGTGTCTATGGCGCCTCCTGATAAAAGATAACCCGTCGGTACACACGGCACCGACGGGCGGAATATATTTATCGGGAAACGCTTTTTATTGGCGTCCCGAAGTCGAAACTGAACGGTCGATCTTCATTACGAGGCCCTGGAGCACTTTGCCCGGGCCAAGTTCTACGAATTCTGTGGCGCCGTCAGCGATCATGTTCTTGACAGTCTGTGTCCAGCGTACAGGAGCGGTGAGCTGTGCCACAAGATTGGCTTTGATTTCTGCAGGATCAGTGTGGGGTTTTGCATCGACATTCTGATATACGGGGCACACGGGAGCTGACACTGTCGTTTTCTCGATAGCTTCAGCGAGCTCGGCGCGTGCGGGCTCCATGCAGGGTGAGTGGAATGCGCCGCCTACTTTGAGTTTAAGCGCGCGTTTGGCTCCGGCTGCAAGAAGTTTCTCGCAGGCAGCGTCGATAGCTTCGACTTCGCCGGAAATCACAATCTGGCCGGGGCAGTTGTAGTTTGCGCAGACAACAACGCCGGGAACTTCTTCGCAGATGCTCTCAACCGTTTCGTCAGGGAGAGCGAGAACGGCAGCCATAGTCGATGGCTTCAGTTCACAGGCTTTCTGCATTGCCTGGGCGCGGGCGGAAACAAGGCGGAGACCGTCTTCAAATGTCAGCGCGCCGGCTGCCACGAGAGCGGAGAATTCGCCGAGCGAGTGGCCGGCGACCATATCGGGGTTGAACTCTTTACCGAGAGTCTTGGCCAGAATGACGGAGTGAAGGAAAATAGCAGGCTGGGTTACTTTGGTCTGCTTGAGCTCCTCGTCTGTGCCGTTGAACATTATGTCGGTGATATTAAAGCCTAAGATTTCATTGGCTTTGTCAAACATAGCGCGAGCTTCTTCATTGGTGTCGTACAGGTCCTTGCCCATTCCGACAAACTGCGCTCCCTGTCCGGGGAATACAAATGCTTTCATTATATGAATTAAAAATGTATGTTAAACGGCTGCAAAGTTACGATTTTTTTTGTATTTTTGCACTATCGGGCCTCAACTATTTGGCCATCATATACTTTTCTCCGTTCAACCGCTTAGAAAACTTATAATGCTCTCATTGATCCCACTATTCCTTGGAGGCCTGCGTGGCTCGGAAATCATAATTATTGCTCTCGTAATCCTTCTGCTCTTCGGGGGTCGCAAGATTCCTGAACTCATGCGCGGTTTAGGCAAAGGAGTCAAGAGTTTTCGTCAGGGCATGAAAGAGGTCAACGACGAAATCAATTCCGATTCCTCTGACGAGGTCTCTGCTAAGAACAGCTCTGAAAAAAGATAAACGTTTATCCCTGCATGCATTCTCCCGAGAGACCGGATGAAACATCCGCCATGTCGTTCTGGGATCATCTCGATGTGCTGCGTGGTGTTCTGCTGCGCGCAGCGGCCTTGTTGATGGTGCTGGCGGTTGTACTCTTTCTGATGATGCCGGAGATTTTCGACAGGTTCATTCTGGCGCCCTGTCGTCCGGATTTCCCGGTATATGGTTGGATTGACCGTATCGCCTCCGCCGATCTGCTCCGATTAGGAGGAGGGGAGGGAATGGACCGCGTGTCGATAGACCTTGTCAACATAAATCTGACGTCGCAGTTCATGTTGCATTTGTCCGTCTCTTTCTGGCTTGCGTTTCTCTTGGCGATACCTGCGCTTCTGTTTCTGTTGTGGCGTTTTATAGCGCCCGGGCTCTATGAGGCTGAGCGCCGTCCGATATCTGTCGCGCTTATATCGGGAAGTCTTATGTTTTTCTGTGGAGTGGCATTCAGCTATCTTGTCGTATTTCCGATAACACTCCGTTTTCTTGCGGGCTATCAGCTCAGTTCGCTTGTGCCCAATGTGATCTCGATAGATTCCTACATGGATACTCTGATCGGTATTTCTATGGCAATGGGTCTTGTTTTCGAGATTCCGATGGTTACCTGGGTTCTCGGACGCCTTCATATCCTGACCCGTGAGAGTGTCATGCGTTACAGGCGTCATGTCGTTGTGGCTCTTCTGGTTCTCGCCGCCGTCATTACTCCGACCGGCGATCCGTTCACACTTTGCGTGGTGTTTGTCCCTCTTTATTTGCTTTGGGAAGTAAGCATTCTTGTATTGCCTAAAATGATGCTGGATAGGGCGTCAGATGTAATATAATAGACCTTTGGTTTAACGAACGGTTAAAGCTTTGCTTAAAGCAATTTCTGATATATCACGTCGTTCAGGTATTGCCCGAATTTATATCCTATCTCCGGGAGCCGTCCCACGAGATTGAAACCTGCGGAAATGCACATTTTTTCTGATGCAGCGTTGCCTTCGGTGATGCTTGCTATCAATGCATGTGCACCGCCTTCCCTGCATTTTTCAATAAGCTTTTCGAGCAGACGGCTCCCGATCCCTTTGCCGAGGTGACGGTGAGAAAGATACATAGTCAGTTCCCACGAGCGTCCATAGACCGGATCTGGCATCCAGCGGTGGGCATAGCAATAACCGGTAAGTTCGCCATTTTCTTCATCGACTAAAAAAGGAAACTCTGAGCCTACACCAAGGCTTTCGATTTTATGCTTCATATCCTCTTCTGTCAGTGCTTTATTTGAGAAAATGACGGTGCTCGTCTTAACATAATGATTGAAGATGGCGGCCATCTCCGCCGCATCTTCAGGTCTGCCTGTTCTAATCATCCAGTTGTCGTTTTTTTGAAATGCAAAATTACAAAAAATCCGCTAACGGTGAACTTAACATCGCAAGGTAAATGTTATATGACAAGTAAGATTCCGCCATGACACAAAATAATATATCAGACACTCCGACTGCTTCGGCTTCCCTTTCTCCAATGTCGGAGAAAATCAAGGCCGATCCCCGTTACTATTGGTTTTTGGTCGTATATCTTGTTGGTTTGAGTGCTTTGGGGTCATTTGTCAATGACATGTACACTCCTTCGCTTCCGGCGATGTGCCGGTTTTTCCATTGTTCCGTACCTACCGTTCAGATGGGACTGACAATGGGAATGATCGGTCTCGCTCTCGGTCAGTTCCTTCTTGGTCCGATAAGCGACCGTTATGGGCGTCGTCCGGTGTTGATATGTTCCACGTTGCTTTTCATTTTTGCGGCGATTGTAAGTATCTTTTCTCCGACCATACATTTTTTCGTCGCATGCCGTCTTTTCCAGGGTATAGGAGCATCCGGCGGATATTTCCTTGCGCGTACCATTCCGGCCGATGTATATCAGGGGCGTGGATTGGCAAAGCTTATGGCTCTGATTGGCGCAATCAACGGAATCGCCCCGGCTTCGGCCCCCGTCATCGGTGGAGTGACGGCCGACGCTTTTGGCTGGAAAGGCATATTTGTTGTTCTCGCAGCGTTTGCCGTTCTTCTGCTCGCCTTCTCTCCGATGATGAAGGAGTCCCTCGCCCCGTCACGCCGCTCATCCGGAAGCTGGCTTCATTCTTTTGGCGGTTATGTCTCGCTGCTCAAAGACAGGGCTTTCATGACGCATGTCTGTTTAAAGGGGACGTCTCTCGGGTTGCTTTTCGCTTATATTTCAGCTTCTCCGTTCATTCTTCAGACCCATTACGGACTGTCGCAGACCGATTATGGACTTGTCATAGGATTCAATGCCCTTTTCGTTGCGGCAGGGTCGATGATCGCTCTTCGTTTCCATCCTTTGAAAAAGGCTGCGTTTATCGGAAGTCTCATCCTTGGCGCAGGAATATTTGGTCAGGCTGTCGCCCTTTATACTATAAACAGTATCTGGGTCTTTGAAGGATTCATGATCGTAATTCTGTTTGCGCTCGGGCTGATATTCTCGACAACCAATACGCTGGCCATGAACGAGGGGCGCTCTCAGGCTGGTGAAGCGTCCTCGGTGCTCGGTATCTCGGGGTACGTTTTCGGTGCGATTGTCTCTCCGCTTGTCGGAATAGGCGATGTGCTTCACTCCACGGCCATTGTTTTCGTTTGTCTTACGGTTCTGGTCATAATATGTTCGTTCGGTTCAAAAGCTATTGCTCCGGATCTGAATAAATAATGTTATCTTTGCACAAAAAAATGAGATGAGAAGTTCTTTCGTTATATTGGTCTCGGCCTTCGTGCTGGCCGCTTCATGTTCCGTAAAGGTCGCAGCTGAAACCACTCCCTGTATCGAAGTATCCGGTTCGGCTACTCTGAATATAGTTCCTGACCGAATGACAGTACGCATAGGAATTCAGGAATATTACCGGCACAATCCCGGAGGAGACAGCATTTTGGTCAGACTTGCCGATATAGATAAAAAAGTCAGAAATGTTCTGAGGCGGTCTGACGTAGCCGATTCGATGATTACGGTCAATGATTACGGCAATTATGCCAATCGTTATGAATCGAAGAAATTCCTGATGGCCAAGTCGATGGATGTCAAACTTTCCAGCTTTGCTCAACTGGAACGAATCGTTTCAGATCTGCCCAAGGAAGGAATAACGAGCTTCAATATTTCAGCAGTGGATAATTCCGATATGGCTCGATATAACCGGGAAGGTCTGAAATCCGCGTTGGATGCGGCCCGAGCAAAGGCAGAATTTATCGCTGCCAATGAGGGGTTGACGATATACGGCGTCCTTGAAATAATCGAAACTACTCCTGAGCGTTATTTGATGCCGGTTTTCAGCAATGTAGCTTATGACGGAGGTTCCGGAATGGACAATATGCGCCGCATTGTCAGGACCTACAGTGTGAAGGTAAAATATCTGTTCAGGTAAATATTTTTTCGAGAGCGATTCTTTCGCCCCAGATGAAATTCTGGACTCCATGGTTGATGTATCCTCTTTTGGAAAGGATGTGTAGCATCACGCGGTTGTTCGTCCCCGTATCTATCCTGACGGCTCCAGCCCCGTTGTCCCTGATGACTTTTTCGCAAAAATCCAACAATATAGCAGAGACATGCCGGCCGCGATAGCGGTCGGCGATGCCTGTTCTGTGAATGACCCCGTAGGGACCATGGTGATTCCAGATATTTTCCAGACGCTCGTATTCGCGGTCTGAGAATCCGATTGCTGAGTAGGCGGTAAGTTTGGTTCCCTCTTCAAGAAGATAGCCTCTTCCAGACTCGATATCGGCGGCTATCACTCCTTTTGACGGATAGCCCTCTTCCCATTGAGCGAATCCTTGTTGTCGTTGGGCTTCCCGGGCCTCATCCAGAATCTTCTTGATCCCGGGAATGTCAGAGACTGTGGCCTTGCGAAAACTCAGACTTGATGTCATTGTGCTTCCGGGGCGTCTTCGTTGACAACTATAAGGGTCAGGTCCGAAGGTGCTTCGGAATAGAGTATAAGTTTATTATAACGCTGGACGTTTTTGTTTCCTGTCATGCCGGGGCTCGGTTCGCCATAGATGACATCATAGTCTGTCCCATCCTTTGATGTCATCAGGACCTGACAGTTCTTGGTGATTTTCAGATATTCCTTCATCGCTTGCTTACAGGCGTCAATACCTGATTTGGTGTTAGCCTCGATAACGTAAATGGATTCAAGGTTGGGTACGAGATTGGAGAAATTGACGCCTCCCCTGTAAAGGGCATGCCTCTTGGAGTTGACCAGATACTTTGAGACGTATGTGATGTCGAGGTCGTTTCGCTTGGTCAGAGAAGCGAAAGGTGATGCTGAGTATGCAGGAACTGCTCCCAGAAAAATGATCAATGTGATCAATGCGGTTTTTAAAGATTTGCTTTTCATTTCTATTTATGGTTTATTCGTTTAATGTTTCATCTATTTCCATGAAAACTTCTTCAGCGTTGGCGCAAGCGATGTCGGCTTTGCCAAGGACACGGTTTATGAGCTCAATGCTGAGTTTTGCGGCAGCACGTTCTTTCTTGCTGTACTGTGGTTGTTCAACGGTGCGTGCTTTTTTTTGTTTTGCCTTCTTTGCTACAACCTTAGGCGTGGACCGCGAAGTAGTTACCCGGGTAGCGGCGACAGTCGTCTCGGGTTCCGATTCTTCAAGACTGACTGCAGTTTCGTCAGTTTCTTCCTTATCCTGAATGTCGTCAGGAACCGGCATGGTGTCGGTTAATTCGGCGATATCGGCCGGAATAGGGGTTGTGGCTGTTTCGTTGTTAATGCCGAAATAGCCTATGGTGGCAATAAGAGCTACAACAGCTGCCGATGCGCTGACTGAAAGAATCCATGGGAGTATGCGTGGCTTTTTCTTCTGTCGGTTGACAGTCGCGTCAAGTAGCCGTTGCTCAAGATGTTCCGGCACTTTTACCTCGCATTCGGCAGCATGTAGAGCCAGAATGATGTCGCGGTCAGCCGATAGTGAGGGGTCGGTCACCTCTGTCGAGTTGAAATAGTCAACAGCCCGGCTGATCTCTTCCGGAGTGGCGGTTCCTTCGTAGAATCGCCTGATGATTGATCTGATGTCGGTTGAATCCTGTTTCATGTTGTCAGTTATTGATGAGAAAGAGTTTTTTTACTGTTTTGCGGGCTCTGGAGAGCAGAGTGCGGACATTTTCATTGGAGTACACGGTGATTTCCGCAATCTCCTCGTTGGAGCATTCTCCGAAAGAACTTAATTCCATGACGGTCCTCTGTCCCGAAGGAAGAGTCTCGATGATTCTCTTCACCAGCTCCAGCGATGACCGGTGTTCTATGAGGTCTGTACGCTCGGATGCTTCCTCCGCAACGTCCGTCAGTTCCTGAGTCGGCCGGTTGGCGCGGATTGAGTCGAAAAAGCGCCGCTTTACAGCCGTGATGCAGTAGGCCGACGGGTTTTCGATGTCATCGAGAATATCGCGGGAATTCCATAACCTGACCATTGTGTCCTGAACAAGATCGCACGCTTCATCCTCATTGCGTGTGAGGGCGAAGGCCGTTTTGAACATAACGGCGTTCTGGGCGATAATCCGTGTCTGGAATTCCTGTCGCGTCATCTGATGATTGGTCCTTTCGCTTATATGACGGAAGTGGGAGCCGTTTTGTGACACGGCAGATGAAATTTTTATTCGGTTTCCGGATGCCAGCGTTGTGACTGCAGTTGCTCCGCCCGTTTTTCAGCAGGATTATTGCCCGGAGTCCAGAATGTCGGATGCCCGAAATTGTCGGGAAAATACTGCTGGTTTACGAAATTACCCGGAAAGTTGTGAGGGTAAAGATAGTTATGTCCATAACCCATGTCTGACATAAGCTTGGTCGGAGCATTACGCAGATGAAGAGGAACCGGCTGGTTGCCGGTGTTCTTGACGCGGTCGATAGCCGCGTCGATGGCCATATAAGCCGAATTGCTTTTGGGGGAAGTGGCCAGATATATGCAACATTCCGCGAGAGGTATGCGGCCTTCTGGCCATCCGATTTTGTGGATTGCGTCGAAAGTGGCGTTTGCCAGTAGCAGGGCGTTGGGATTGGCGAGTCCCACATCTTCCGCTGCGAATATGACCATTCTCCTCGCTATGAATTCAGGTTCTTCTCCGCCTTCGATCATACGTGCCATCCAGTAGATGGCCGCGTCCGGGTCGGATCCACGCATCGATTTTATGAAAGCCGAGATTATATCATAGTGCATTTCGCCGTTTTTGTCGTAGGCCGCAGGATTGCGCTGGAGTGAGGATGTGACAACATCGTCGGAGATGACTATAGGTTTGCCCGGCTCGGTGGCCTGTTCGAGAATGTCGAGAATGTTGAGCAGCTTGCGTGCGTCGCCGCCTGCAAAACGGAACAAGGCGGATGTGGAACTTATATCGACGCCGTGGTCTCTGAGCACCGGATCAGAAGAGATGGCCCGCTGGAACAGTTCGTTGAGCTCAACGTCGCCCAGTGGCTTCAGCGTATAGACCTGTGCCCGCGAGAGCAACGGACGGATGACTTCGAACGACGGGTTCTCCGTGGTTGCTCCTATGAGAGTCACGGTGCCGTCCTCAACGGCGGCAAGCAGACTGTCCTGCTGCGATTTGTTGAAGCGATGGATTTCGTCGATGAAAAGTATGGGACGCCGGCTCGAGAACATGCTTCCAGCTTCCGCACGGCATTGGTCAAGCACGTTCCTGACATCCTTGACGCCTGAATTGACAGCGCTGAGAGTGTGGAACGAAGCTTTTGTCGTGTTGGCTATTATTTTGGCGAGAGTGGTCTTGCCGACTCCCGGAGGCCCCCAAAGAATAAAAGAGGCTATGTTGCCCGATTCGATCATACGGCGTATGATTGCTCCGGGGCCGACCAGATGGGTCTGCCCAACATAATCGTCTATGGTTTTAGGCCGAAGTCTCTCGGCCAATGGCTGATTCATATCGTTTAATCTCTTTTTATTTACAAAATTAAGAAAATGGCATGTAAAATCCATGTTAAGAGAATATAATATTGAAGTAAAAAAATTGGAGTGTTAACATTTTTCGTTAACTTTACACGCAGAAAAAACAAACACCATTGCGCCTTGAAAGTCTGCAGACCGTCAATCGGCTTTATTGTCCCTTCGTGCCGAACATTAACATCCCCTGAATGTTAAATTACTAAGAAGGGCTTTATTCGATGAGACGTCTTCGGTTCTTTTGATGCAGCCCGCTGATGTAGAATGATTAACAAACAAAGTTATGGAAACTGAAACTAAAAAATCAAACATGCCTCGCACAATGCGTAATATTTTCGGCATTATCATGATTGTTATCTATGTGGCAATGGGCATTCTCTTCCTCTGCGGCGCATTTCCGCAGCTTAGCGGAAACTGGGCATGGCTCCGTTGGGTAGGTGGTGTTCTGTTTATTCTTTATGGAGTGTGGCGCGCTTATCGTCAGTTCAAAGGTATTGACGAGGATGTGACCACCCGTTACGAATAAAACTCAGATTACCGGAATCATAAAAATGAATATGTCCATATCCCGAAATATCCTTGCCGGAGCTGTTGTCCTGACAGCTCTGGTGAGTTCATGCGGTTCCTCGGAAAACAAGGGCGGCCAATCGACTTCGCCTTCTTCCGGCCTGACCGAGATTGCATGTGATGCTTCATTTGAAAATATAATTTCGCAGGAAATAGACGTCTATGAGTATGTCTATCCTAAAGCCAACATAATGCCTTATTATGTTGATGAGAACGCGGCCATAGACTCTCTTCTGAACATGAGCGTGAAACTTGCCTGCACCACGCGTCCTCTGACTGAAAAGGAGATCTCCTATCTGAAGAGTCAGAAGAAACAGGTGCGTCAGAGCCAGATTGCCGTCGATGCTCTTGCTCTTATCGTGAATCCTGAGAACAGCATGGAGATTATCGATCTGCCCGATCTGCGCGACATGCTGACAGGCCGTCTCACCGACTGGGATAAGGTTGTGCCCGGCTCAAAACTCGGCAAGATAAATGTTGTGTTTGACCATCAGGGTTCTTCGACAGTCAGCTATATGCGTGATTCCCTTCTGAACGGCGCTCCGCTCGGAGCCAACTGTTTCGCGCAGAAAACTCCTACGGCGGTTTTCGAAGCTGTTGAAAAGAACAAAAACGCCATAGGTATTATAGGTGTAAGCTGGATTAACGACGATCTCGAAGGCCGCGAGCTTTCTACGGAAGAAAAGGTCAATCTGATAGAAAAGAATGATACGATCGATCAGAAATTCAAGACTGCCGTCAAGGTACTCAAGGTTCAGTCGCCAAATTCCATGACTGCTTATAAACCCTACCAGTTTTATATATTCAACGGAGAGTATCCTCTCTATAGAAAAATATACCTGATCTCAACCGGCGTCAACGGATCGCTGGCTCATGGATTCTATTCTTTTGTAACCGGATTCCAGGGACAGAAGCTTATTCAGATGACCGGAGTTTTGCCCAAAGTCGTTCATTCAACCACAATGGTAAATATCAATTGAAATAAATAGTAAACAATCATATTAAGAAATTGTAAAAATCAGCGTAAAATGAAAAAGAGATTTTTGTTTTCACTCATGGCCGGAGCTGCACTGACTGTTTCGGCTCAGGGGTATCAGGACGGTGTTGACAATTTCAATGCCGGCCGTTTTGAAGAAGCCAAGATCATTCTCGACAACACTTTCGGTGATCCTTCGACCGACAAGGCTGTTTCAAGCTACTATCTTGGCTGCATTGACATGAAGGAGGGCAATACCGCCGGTGCCAAGCAGAAATTTGATGGCGGTATCGCTTCAAATCCCAAATATCCCCTCAATTATGTAGGTCTTGGTGAACTTGCTCTCAAGGCGGGTGACAAGAAAGCTGCAGAGGATTATTTCAAGACTGCTCTTGAAATCAATAAAAAAGACACTGAGGTGATGGCATACGTTGCACGTGCTTACTGGAACGCCGATCCTGACAAATATGCCAACGATGTTCAGAAATACATCAAAAAGGCAATGAAGGACTCGAAGAATACCGAGCCGGCCGTTTATGTGCTTCAGGGCGATATGATCGGTAACGATCCCAATCTCGCTTCCGGCCAGTATGAAATGGCTATCGAGCAGTCCAAGGAAAGAGGCGAAATCAACCGCGAGGCATACGTGAAATATGCCCAGACCTATTTCCAGGTTCCAATGGGACGCGATTATGCCATCAAACGTCTTGAAGAGTTCAACGAACGCGATCCTCAGTCAGCGCTCGCTCAGCGTGAACTCGCAGAAAAATATTATGAAAACGAACAGCTCGGACGCGCATGGAAGCAGTATGAGAAGTATGTTGAGAATCCAAATCACTTCCGTCGCGACGAACAGCGTTATGCCGGTCTTCTTTATTCAGCAGAGGAGTATGAAAAATCAGTTGAATGGGCCAATAAAGTTCTCCAGCAGGATCCCACGATCTATCCCATGTATCGTATTCTTGCCCTGAACTATGAGAAACTCAACAAATGGCCGGAAGCACTTGCTGCCGCTGAAAAGCTTTTCAACTATCCCAACGCGCAGCTTGTTGCCAATGACTATAACATCTATGGCGAGGCTCTCATTCAGAACAACCGCGGTGCTGATGCCGTGAAGATCTATGAGAAGATCATTGCCGAGAATCCCAACGATGCTTCTTTCATGCCTAAACTGAGCGCCGCTTACGCTGCTGCCGGAGAAAATGCGAAGAGTGTCGAGGTTCTTGAGAACTATCTCAATGCCGGCAACGGTAACCTCAACGATCTCTATGCGATGTCAAACCGTTATGCCGCTCTTGCCCGCGAGCACATGGAAGATGACGCTCTTCGTCAGGCTGATGCCGATAAGGCTGTCAAATACATCGACATGGCTCTCGAAAAAGCTCCGGGCAATCCTCAGCTGATGGGTGTCAAGGCACGTCTTTACCTTGTACGCGCAAAGAACCAGCTGAATCCCCAGTCAACCGCAATCTATGAGGAAATGCTCAAAGGTCTCGCAGAGGATCCCACTCGTCTCGAGAAATATAATTCGGATTACAAAACCGCTTACCGCAACCTCGGTGCTTACTATGCATCACCTGATTATAAGGATAATGCCAAGGCCAAGGAATATTTCGGCAAGTATCTTGAAATGGATCCCGAAAACCAGCAGATTCGTGAAATCTACGATCAGCTTTAATAAGAATTGCTAAATGATTGTCGCTGCCGGGCTAACATACTCTCCGTATGGGACTCGGCAGCGAATTTGCTTTCCATAAGATATGAAAAAACTGCTGCTGCGAACTCTGACAGGTTTCCTCTATGTCGCGTTGATAGTGTGTTCCTTGCTGTGGGGCGGCGTAATCGGTTTCACTTCGCTTTGCGGTCTGTTCGCGCTGTTCGGAATGCTTGAATTCCTGCGGCTCACAAAAGGAACCCTTTCGGGACATGTAGCTTCTTCCGTGACGGATATTCTGATAGGACTGTCGCTTGTCTCAATGTTGGCGCTCTCCGATGGCGCTCTGTATATGGCCGAGGTCTGGGTTACCGTTATCGGCGTTCTGTTTGCCGTCAGGGTTATAATGCAGCTGTATCTCCATACGCCCGATCCGGTCAGGGACATTGCACTTTCCGGAATGTCCGTAGTCTATGTGGCTCTTCCGTTGACGGCGGCGGTCTGGTTCTACTATCTTTTCGGGCCGCAGGTTCTGCTGCTTGTTTTCATCATGATATGGCTCAATGACACCGGCGCTTTCCTTGTCGGTTCAATGATTGGGCGTCACAGACTTTTCGAGCGTCTTTCTCCCAAGAAGTCCTGGGAGGGATTCTGGGGTGGACTGCTTTTCTGCGTTCTCGCCGGATGGCTTGCCAATATGTTTTTCCCCGGATATTTCGGAGGCTCGGCCGTTCTTTATATAATTCTCGGAATAATCGTGTCGGTATTCTCGACCTGGGGCGATCTTTTCGAGTCGATGCTCAAACGCACTGTAGGAGTAAAAGACAGCGGCAATATACTTCCCGGACATGGCGGGATGCTTGACCGCATCGATTCGTTGCTCTTCGTGGTGCCTGCTGTTTCGGGCTATTTCTTTTTCATCACAAATATACTGAATTCTATCTTTTAACCATTCAACGCATTGGCAATGAACAAACAAAGATATGACCTCCGTGGGGTCTCGGCTTCGAAAGAAGATGTCCACGCTGCTATAAAGAATGTCGATAAGGGTATCTTCCCCAAGGCGTTCTGCAAAATCATTCCCGACATATTGGGCGGAGATCCAGACTATTGTAACATAATGCATGCCGACGGCGCGGGAACAAAATCCTCGCTGGCTTATATGTATTGGCGTGAAACGGGCGATCTCAGCGTCTGGAAAGGCATCGCTCAGGATGCTCTGATCATGAATATCGACGATCTCCTCTGTGTGGGTGCTACAGACAATATCCTCGTCAGCTCTACTATAGGAAGAAACAAGCTGCTTGTTTCAGGCGATGTGATTGCCGCGATAATCAATGGAACGGAGGAGTTGCTTGCCCGTCTGCGCGAACTGGGAGTAAATGCGGTCAGCAGCGGTGGCGAGACGGCCGATGTCGGAGATCTGGTGCGGACCATTATTGTCGATAGTACGGTGACATGCCGCATGCGCCGAAGCGATGTCATAGACAATGCAAACATTTCGGGCGGCGATGTCATTGTCGGTCTATCTTCCTACGGGCAGGCTACATACGAGACCTCTTACAACGGAGGTATGGGCAGCAACGGGCTGACATCGGCGCGCCATGATGTTTTCTGCAAGGATCTTGCGCGAAAATATCCTGAAAGTTATGACGCGGCAGTTCCGGAAGAGCTTGTCTATAGCGGTGGCATGTCCCTGACACAGGCTGTGGAAGGTACCCCTCTCGATGCCGGACGCCTTGTCTTGTCGCCGACACGCACTTATGCCCCGGTCATAAAGAAAATCCTTGACGAGATGCGCAAGGATATTCACGGAATGGTCCATTGTTCCGGAGGCGCGCAGACCAAGGTAATGCACTTTGTCGAGAACAAGCATGTAATCAAGGACAATCTTTTCCCCGTGCCCCCTCTTTTTGAACTTATACACGAACAGTCGGGGACTGACTGGCATGAAATGTACAAGGTGTTCAATATGGGTCACCGCATGGAAATCTATGTTGCCCCGCAATTTGCGGAAAAAATAATCGACATAGCCTCGGAATTCAATATAGAAGCCCGTGTAATAGGTCGCGTCGAGGACGCTCCCGAGAATAAGCTGACTATAATTTCCGACAAAGGGACCTTCGTCTATTGACCTTTGTTCATGAAGAGATTCCGTTATACTTATATTGTGATGGCGGCTTTTACGGCCGCCATCGCTATTATTGTCTTTTCCTGTTCGGGAGAAAAAAGACCGGCAGCCGATGGAAACGGGCCGATTGAAGATTCGTCGAGTCATCGTTTCCCGGATACTTTGCGCGTGGCAACTCTATATAGTCCGTCATCCTATTTCATATACCGCGAAACGCCGATGGGCTATGACTATGATCTCGTAAAGCGTCTTGCCGAGGATAAGAAAATGGTGCTTGACCTTCATGTGGCACCGAATCTCAATGCCATGGTCGAGATGCTTGACTCGGGGAAGGTTGATCTGATAGCCTACGAGGTACCTGTCACAAGTGAATATAGGAATCACATTCTTCCCTGTGGCATCGAATCTATAACTCATCAGGTATTGGTTCAGCCCAAAACCTCTGACAAATCAAAGAGGATAAATGATGTCACTCAGCTCGTTGGTCGAGAAGTATATGTTGAGGCTAATTCAAAGTATCACCAGAGACTTGTGAATCTCAACAATGAGCTTGGAGGCGGCATAGAGATAAAGCCCGTTGACAGGGACACAATGATTACTGAAGAACTTATCGCGATGGTTTCGGAAGGTCAGATTCCTTTGACTGTCGTTGACAGTGACATAGCCAAAATAAACCGCACCTATTATTCCGATCTTGATATTACGCTTGAGATCAGTTTTCCACAGCGCTCTTCGTGGGGAGTAGCTCCATCAAGCAAATGGCTTGCCGATTCGATAGATGCATGGATAAGACAGGAACAGCCGTCAAAAGTACAGGCTGAGCTTCTTAAACAATATTTCGAGAAGAGCAAGCAGCAGCCGGCTTACGTGATAGACTTTTCCAAAGGCCGCATGTCGCACCTGGATCCTCTTTTCCGGGAGTATTCCCGGTCGATAAACTGGGACTGGCGTCTTTTTTCAGCGATGGGATTCACTGAGAGCCGTTATGACAGCGCTCAGGTTTCGTGGGCCGGCGCTCGCGGGGTGATGCAGATAATGCCATCGACCGCGCGCTCATTCGGGCTTGACGGCAATAGAATAGTCAACAACAGGGAAAATATTGCCGTGGCAGCAAAGATTATCAGCCATCTTGACCGTCAGTTCGCATCGTTGGTGCCGAATGCGGAGGAGCGGAAGAAATTTATTCTCGCAGCCTATAATTCAGGACCGGCGCATGTACTTGACGCAATAGCTCTTGCCCGAAAACTCGGTTATGACGATAAAGTCTGGTTCGGATCGGTGGAAAATGCCTTGATGCTAAAATCTAAGCCTGAATATTACAATGATCCGGTGTGCAAGTATGGTTATTTTAACGGACGTCAGACGTATCAGTATGTCCACAGTGTGCTTGCCACTTATGATCAGGCAAGAAAAAAGGTACCTATATGACAAGAGCATATTTTCATTCTTTGGAAAACAAAATCAAACGTTGACGCATTATATAGATTGAGTGTTACTCGAACCGTTTAACTATAATTATTAATAATCCCATTTCTAATTCATCTGATTATGAAGAAAAAGTATTTCACCGTAGGTGCTGTGCTTCTTTGCGCAGGTTCACTGATGTTTTCATCTTGTATAGGAAGTTTCGCTTTGACAAACAAGCTTCTGAACTGGAACAAGCAGGTTGGAAGTAAATTTGTGAACGAGCTCGTTTTCGTCGCTTTCTGGATACTTCCCGTTTATGAGGTGTCTGCGCTTGCTGATGTCCTTGTCATAAATTCCATCGAGTTCTGGAGCGGATCTAATCCCGTAGCACAGGGACGCACGGTGATAGATGGCCAGGATGGACGCTATCTCGTCGATTGTGACGGTAAAGGCTACACAATCACAAGCGAGAACGATGGATCCAAAGTGCGCCTTGATTTTGAAAGCGATACGAAGACCTGGAATGTGACAGTTGACGGAACGACTCATGAACTGATGACTTTCATAGACGATACTCACGTGCGCATGCCGGCTCCCAATGGAGAGACTATGGTTGTGGAACTCAACCAAGACGGTCTCTGGGCTTATCAGCAGGTCGCTTCCTCTGTTTTAACCGCTCAGCGCTGATTGACTCATGAAACAGCTCATCCTGCTCCGACATGGCCAGAGCGAATGGAATCTTGAAAACCGTTTCACCGGATGGACAGATGTCGATCTTTCGAATGAGGGTCGTGAAGAGGCGCGCGAGGCTGCCGAAAAAATAAAGGACGCCGGGCTCGCGCCGGAATTTTATTTCACATCCTATCTTCGCAGGGCCATACATACGCTGCAGATTGTCGCTGCAGGGTTGGAACGCGACTGGGTTCCGGTTGTAAAAGACTGGCATCTCAATGAACGCCACTATGGCGCGTTGCAGGGATTGAATAAGACTGACACGGCCAATAAATTCGGAGCGGAGCAGGTTCATGAGTGGAGAAGAGGATTCGACGAACGCCCTCCGTTGTTGACGAAGGATGATCCGCGCTGGCCCGGTAATGATCCGCGTTACAGTGCATTGACTGAAGACGAGCTACCACTTTCAGAGTCTTTGCATGATACAATAGCGCGTGTCCGCTGTTGCTGGGAAGAACGCATAGTTCCCGCTCTGCGCTGTTATGATTCTGTGATGGTTGTGGCTCATGGTAACAGTCTTAGGGCCATGATCATGATGCTGAGACATCTGACGGCAGAGGAGATTCAGACTGTCGAATTGCCCACCGGTTCGCCTCTTGTGATTGATCTTGATGAAAGAATAGGGTTCGTTTCGGAGCGTTATCTCTGATTCCTTATCATTTTATCTATAAAAAGTCCCCTGCCTATGTTTGACATAAGCAGGGGACTTATCTATCGGGTGAGGTCAAATTGGACTATTCTACTTCGAAGCCGGCTTTTTTCAGCCCGTCGCAGATTATTTTAATGTGTTCGTGATTTCGTGTCTCCATTTCGATTTGGAGCTTGCAACCGTTGATGGCTGTGTTCTTGCTGTTACGTTTATGCTCCACAGAAAGGATATTGGCGCCAAGTTCGCCGATCACGTTGCAGACTTTCGAGAGCTGTCCGGGCTTATCGGAGAGCAGTACGGTTATCTCGCAGTCACGACCGCTCTTTACAAGACCACGGGTGATCACGCGATTGAGGGATGTCACGTCGATATTACCGCCGGATACGAGACAAACGACTTTCTTTCCTTCGATGGGGACCTTGTTGAACATTGCAGCGGCAACGGATACTGCTCCGGCACCTTCGGAAACGAGTTTTTGCTTCTCGATGAGCGCGAGAATCGCAGCCGCAACTTCATCGTCGCTGACAGTTACAATCTCATCGACATATTTGTTGACGAGATTGAAAGTGTTTGTTCCGGGTTCCTTTACCGCGATACCGTCGGCGATAGTCGAAACGGATTTAAGACATACGCGTTTTCCCTGATTTACTGACTCGAACATCGAGGGAGCGCCTTCGGCCTGCACGCCATAGACTTTTATATTCGGATTGACTGATTTGATTGCGAATGCAACTCCGGCAATCAGACCGCCTCCGCCTATAGGTACAATGACTGCATCCACATCAGGCATCTCGTCAAGAATTTCCAGACCGATTGTGCCCTGTCCGGCAATGACTTTTATGTCATCAAACGGATGGACAAGCGTGTAGCCGTGTTCTTTCTGGAGTTCAAGAGCTTTAGCGTAGGCATCGTCATATACACCGGGAACCATGACAACTTCAGCGCCAAGGTCCTTTGTGGCCTGGATCTTCGAAAGAGGAGCACCGGCGGGGAGACAGATTGTAGCTTTTATTCCGGCGTGAGCGGCACCGAGAGCAACGCCCTGGGCATGGTTGCCTGCCGAACAGGCTATAACGCCTCGGCTGCGTTCCTCTTCGTTAAGCTGAGAAATTTTGTAGTAGGCTCCACGCAGTTTAAAGGAGCCGGTGCGCTGCAGATTCTCCGGCTTCAGATAAATCTCCGCATTTTTGTTAAGGTTTGTCGGACCGATAAGTTTAGGATGACGGGCAACGTCTTTGAGCACTTCAGCTGCCTTGTAAACTTCATTTATTGTGATTTCTTCCATGATTGGTAAAGATTTTAATGATTGTGGCAAAATTACAAAATTATGTTTTTCGATACAATAAAAATCATAACTTTGCAAACTAAAATAAGCAGATAATTTTAATCTGCACTTTTTGAAGTTGAGACAGATTGTTTATTTGACTGACTAATCACTTTTCAAAATGTGGAAATTAGCGTTTTGTGTTTTTCTCGGAAGTGGAATCGGCGGTGTCTGCCGTTATCTGGCATCACGATATGTTGAAAAATTCATAGGTTCAATCTCTGTCGTGGGAGCTGTTAAAGTATTTCCGTGGCCTACATTGATGGTCAATATTCTCGGATGTTTCCTCATAGGTCTCATCTATGGAGTTGTGGACGGGAACACTTTTCATCTTTCCGAACAGGCCAAAGCTTTTCTGACAGCCGGTTTCTGCGGCGGTCTGACAACTTTTTCAACGTTTTCCAATGAGAATTATCTTCTGTTCCAATCGTCGGAATTTTCCATTCTCCTTATTTATGTGGCAGTCTCGATTCTGCTTGGCTTCCTTGCTGCTTACGGGGGGCACGCGCTGATGCGTGCGGTCTGATTTTAGGACGTTCAAAAGTTGCATGTCACGCTTTTTGTGATTAAATTCGCGTTGGATTTCATATTGATAATAGTTTATGGTGCCTTTTTCTTCTTTTTCTCTCAATATCCACGGCCGTTTGTTCGAGTGCAAGCGACCGCAGATAATGGGGATCGTTAATGTCACTCCCGATTCATTCTATTCAGCCTCGCGCACTTTTGAACCGGATCTTATCAGGAGACGTGTAGAATCCATGATTGAAGATGGCGCGGATATTATTGATATAGGCGCCTATTCGTCGCGCCCGGGAGCTGATGAAGTATCGGTAGAAGAGGAATGCGCCAGACTGCGTCAGGGATTGTCGGCCGTTCGGGCCGTAGCACCCGATATTCCCGTATCGGTCGATACTTTCCGCGCATCTGTGGCCAGAATGGCAATAGGCGAGGGGGCGGATATAATAAACGACATTTCGGGAGGCACGCTTGATCCGCTGATGTTCGATACTGTTGCGGAACTGAAAGTTCCTTATATTCTCATGCACATGCGTGGGACACCCGCCACAATGCAGACAATGTGTGATTATGAGAATGTGACGCTTGACGTAGTAAAAGAATTGAGCATGAAGCTTAACCGTCTTCAGGAACTTGGAGTCAGTGATGTCATAGTGGATCCGGGATTCGGTTTCAGCAAGACGACTGAACAGAACTATGTGCTGATGAAAGATCTACCTCACATAATTGATGTGCTCCGACGTCCGGTACTTGTCGGCATATCTCGGAAATCAATGCTGACAAAACCTCTCCACATTACCCCGGGAGAGGCCTTGGAGGCAACAGTCGCCTGTAATACTGTCGCTCTGCTTTCCGGAGCATCGTTCCTGAGAGTCCATGATGTCAAGGCTGCCCGTCATGCTCTTTCCGTCGTAACCTTTGTTTCTCAACCCCAGACTGTCACATCCTGCCTATGATATCATTTTCGCTTCTGGACGCCCTTGACATACTGCTCGCGGCTGTTCTTATATTCTACATATACCGACTGATGAAGGAATCGGGAACACTTAATGTGTTCTTCGGTCTGCTTTCTTTCATAATTGTTTGGGTAATAGCGTCGCAGATCCTCGAAATGAAACTTATCGGTACCATTCTCGATAAGTTCATGTCCATAGGTCTGATAATCATTGTAATTCTCTTCAAGGACCAGATAAAGCGTTTCCTTGTGGAACTCGGTGACCACAAACGCTGGCGTGCGTTGCGAAGACTTTTCCATCATTCTCGCGACGGAGCTTCTTCCGATGTGACCAAAACTTTTGTTTTCCCGATAGTATATGCGTGCATGAATATGTCGAAAACCCGCACGGGAGCTCTTATCGTCATAGAGCAGTCGGTCTCGCTCGAAGCTTACGAGCGTTCCGGCGACAGAATAGACGCGGTCATAAATTCACGCTTGATTGAAAACATTTTTTTCAAAAATTCTCCGCTTCATGACGGAGCCATGATAATAGCTCATGACCGTATTCAGTCGGCAGGGTGCATTCTTCCTGTCAGTCATGACACGAACATACCCCGTTCTCTCGGTCTCCGTCACCGTTCGGCTCTCGGAATATCCCAGGCCACTGATGCTCTTGCCATTGTAGTTTCAGAAGAAACAGGCTATATATCTGTCGCCCACCGTGGAGAGCTGACAACGCGTTTGTCAACAAGCGAACTTGAACATCGTCTTGCGCAGCTCGTTCCCGCCGACTGACGCTCTTGTTCCGTTTCCCTGCGAAGGAAAAACACTGAAAAAATGGCATAACCTTTTGTAAAGCCAAATAAAATTCCTAACTTTGCACTGCTAAACAGCTAAGGAGTGGTGCTCGAGTGGCTGAAGAGGCACGCCTGGAAAGCGTGTAGTCGCCAAAAGCGGCTCCCGAGTTCGAATCTCGGTCACTCCGCTAAAAGAGGATGGATCAACCGATTCATCCTCTTTTGTTGTGTTTACTTCCAATCAATTTTCGCCCGGTTTGATTAACCCTTTATCTATCAATAACGATCGGATTATATTTTCATATCTGTTGGCGGCAACAAATGGTTTCCCTTCAAAAAGATTCTCCATCTGAGGATTCACGGCATTGATGATCTCCTTTATCTGTTTCGGGTCAGTCTGTTTATCCAAATATTTTATTGCTGCGTCCCAGTACGCTCTGCTTCGTTTAGCCGTTTTCAGCAGCCGTATCATAAGTTTATGAGTGGGGAATAATGAGGTCCCGCCAATTAGTATGAGTAATTTTTGAGAGGTCTCCTCACTCAGAGTCGTATTTTCCGGAATTGAATCGATAATTTCTTCAAGAAATCCATTCTCTATACCCTCACACGTGCATATATCCATAATCGTTGAAACATCGGTCTTCTGATGACGGATAGAGTTCAAAAATGCGGTCTTATTGGCCATAAGGTAACGGTTCACCATTGCGGGCATGAAATCCAGAAGAATTCTCATATTGGAGGGCATATAACGGATAAGTCCATGATCTATAAACCATTCGGTCTTTTTAAACGAATCAGACGGCTGAATGTTGACAGTGAATGTAGCAATACCGAGTTTCGAATGGATAACTTCGAGAATTCTTATATCTTCGCAATATTTATACAGATTGAAATATATAGTTCTTATGGTGCCTTTGGAAAGTTCTATAGGAGAGGGTAGGGGCAGGTTCTCAGCATTGCGGATAATATAATTGGCGAAAGATTCATTAGGCTCGTTGACGAAATGATGAGAAATTTTCTGTATGGATTTCCAATCCGCAGGTATAAGATTAGAATCCAGCAGAAAACCGCATATCTCTTTATCGGTAAGAGCACGTTCAAAAACCGGCTCGATTCCCAAAACAGCTACTGCAACCTTAATATTTTCAGACGTTGGCTTGAAATGTCCATCGCTGAATACTTTTCCGGTGAATTCTTTTTCTTCAGCTGTAGCGCCTGATAAAAACTCATAGTTCATTCCTAAGAGGGAATTTTTCTTGGTTTCAGGCAGTTTGTCGAATACCGCGGCAACTTCCCGAAAGTGCGATTCAAGCCATGAAGTCTGTTCGGGATCAAGCTCATTGATGGTTCCTAATAATAGCCAATATCTTAGAAGATTGAATGACTGATGTTTGTCATCATAATCTCTCCAGTCCGTCCATAGTCTGAAGAGTTCGTCCGCCGGCTGAAAGTAGATGTTTGCAAAATGAGTTTTTCTTTTTTCGTCAGCATGGTCGTTGATATATTTATCAACAAATTCCAATGATGAAGACCCTATTTCCCAAAGCGTCCGGATGAACCTGAAAAAGCTTTTATTGTTCTCCTGTCTGACAGATACGTCCGACAAATAGTCGGCAATCTGGTATTTTTGAATGCTCTTCAGCTGAAAATCCTCGATATCAAGTTCTTCAACTATGGCCGCGACATTGTCCGGCTGGATCTCAAACGTATCTCGCAGTTCATCGTTCTGGATGCTTCGAAGAATGGCATAATCGTTTCTTGTCAGAATTCCCTCGCGGAAATATGAGACGTAATTTGCATAATCAATATCGAAATATCCCAACCGTATAAGCCTGATTGCCATATCATCGAGGTCAAGATCTTTAATCTCTTCTTGAAGGTATGTCGATTCAGTTCCGAAAAGTCGTTTCAGATCGTATTTTCTTATGGATGCGGCATACTCGTTAAGTTTATTCTCCGTATAAGTGATATAGGTCTCGCTTGCACCAACAACATCCAGATAAGAATAACCGCCGTAAGCCTTCTGAAAAATCTTATCATTATCTATATCTAATGTTTGGCGGTTTCCGTCCATATCCTCGCAATGAATTACACTTTGTTCAAGAAGTTTTCTGAACAGATATTCATCATGAGTGAAATTATAGATTATTTCTTTACGGACATCCCCAAAACTTATTTTATTTAATTCTATTTTGTAAATATATTGAAGGGCAGTAAAATATCTTTTGCGAAGATTTTCTTCGGACTCTTCTTCGAATTTCCCGTGAATCTTTTTGGCTTTTTCAAGCTGAGATTTTTGATGGCTGTACTTTATATCGACAAGCTTTCCGCATAATGTTTCTCTATACTCTTTTGTGAGAGTATCAGCAAGAATCCCTTTTTGCATGGAAAGCAATGCGTATTTATCGGGATGCACATTCTTATAGGCTATAAATGTCAGAAGGTTGTCGGGTTTCAGATCTTTTCGCTCGTCGAAAGAAAAGTCGTGGTATATCTGGTCGAATTCGTTGGCCGTGTTGAGGACCGTTCTCATATCTTCCAGGTAAGTCGCGACATGTCGCAGGACTTTATCTGAAATGACATTTTCATACCCCATTTCGTTGAGGGTTACGCGAAGAAAATCTTTGGAATTTCTCGGAGAGGCTACTGGAGGAATGTGTCGGATATAGTCGAAGACTTTTACGCGGAAATTATCGTTGAATATATCGTCCTTGACGGCGTAAACGAAAACGATTCTTCTGTTAACGAATTTGGAAGAGTTGATTATCTTGTTTATTTCCCGGAGCTTCAGATAAAGCTGGGGATAGTTGAACCGGTCGAGGTCCTCGAAGACGACTACATTATAGTCCGTTCGCTGAAAAAACAGAAGGATATTGTCGAGTTGCTGATTGAAGAGGGAGACCGGCGCGCTCTCCGACTCGAGTTCCGCTTTCCCGATCCCGCTGTTGATGCTCAATTGTTTTATGCGGAACTGTTTTACCACATAATATATTCCAATAATTGAGGTTACGGTGAAAGTGGCAAGCCCGATGATTCCGATGGCTGTTGATAAGGCTTTTGGAACAGTCAGATCTTCGAATACTTTGAGATGCCCGATAAGGTCGGGAAAGAAGGTGAGTAGCAGCGACAGGATGAAAAATACTGTCCAGAGGGTTTTGTTGATAATCCCGTCTTCAGAGAGATGACATTTATGGCTGAACAAAGATTCAAGAAGGGAGTCCTCGAGGTAAATGATCTGTTGCAGGATGGAATATTCCAGCGACAGAATTTCATTTTGATTCATCGCTCCCGATTCTCTTTCTTCCTTGGAGGCATGGGTGGCAAGCGAGATTTGAAGAAATCTCTGTTTGGGATCGGCTCTTTTTATGAGAGTTTCGATAACGCTGCTTTTTCCGCTTCCATATACTCCTGAGAGCGCTATGTTTAGGATTCGGTCGTCCTTGAGCGCGCACTCTATATCCTTTACCGCTCCAAATGCTAAGTCGCCGGTAGTGAGAATTTTAGGATATAGTCTGTTATGCCTGTGTTTAAGATCATTCATAATTCAACGTATTTGACAGTGCCGCTATAAAATAACGAAACGCCGACAACATTTATTGCCGGCGCTCCAGTTATTACTGATGCAGAGTTTATATATAGGAATTTTTCTTTCGCTTAGGCTTCGATTGCGTTTTTGATTGAATCGACAATGTAGCGGACGTCATCGTCGGTGACGTATGGACCTGCGGGGAGACAGAGTCCGACTGCGAAAAGACTTTCACTGACGCCGTTGACGTATGCGGGAGCGTCCTTATAGACGGGCTGCTTATGCATAGGTTTCCACAAAGGTCGAGCTTCGATGTTGGCCGCGTCCAGAGCGACACGCATAGCCTCGACATTGGCGTTAGGCTGACAGTCGGTCGTGGCTGATGAAGCAGCATGTGTTACCCCTGCCGCACCGCCGACAGCACCGGTGATCACCTTTTTGTAGGCGTTCTCCTGTCCCTTGACTTTCAGAGCCGGGTCGAGCGTGACGGCGCAAAGCCAGAAATTTGAGTCAAAGCGAGGCGAGGGATTCTCATGTAGCGTAATCCCTTTGACATCGGCAAGCAGTTCCCGATAGAGTGCTTGAACATGTTTATGGTGCGCGATATGCTCGTCGATTACCGTCATCTGGCCACGGCCTATACCGGCGCAGATGTTGGACATGCGGTAGTTGTAGCCGATATGCTCATGCTGATAGTAGGGATATGATTCACGGGCCTGGGTTGCGTAGAAAAGAATCTCTTTTTTGGCGTCTTCATCACGACATATCAAAGCACCTCCGCCGGAGGTAGTAATCATCTTGTTGCCGTTGAACGAAAGTACGCCATATTCGCCGAACGTGCCGAGTACCTGACCGTCTAACCTTGAACCGAGACCCTCGGCAGCATCTTCGATGACGGGGATCTCATAGCATTTGGCAATCTCAAGGATCCGGTCGATCTGATAAGGCATGCCGTAGAGAGCCACGGGAATGATGGCTTTCGGCTTGCGTCCTGTCTTGGCTATGCGATCCTTGATGGCTTCCTCGAGCAAATCGGGATCCATGTTCCAAGTCTCGCGTTCCGAATCGACAAACACGGGAGTTGCACCGAGATAGGTGATGGGATGGCTTGACGCACAGAATGTGAACGACTGCACGAGCACTTCGTCGCCCGGACCGACACCACAGGCGAGAAGGGCAAGGTGTACTGCAGCCGTACCGGCCGACAGACAGCACACTTTTCGGTCAAGTTCATTGATCCGGCCGTTATCATCAACCTTGTTGACAAACTCTTCGAGATCCTTTTCGAAACCGTTGACATTCGGCCCCATAGGCACGACCCAGTTCGAGTCGAAAGCCTCCTTTATAAAATCCTGTTCCCGGCCGCTCATGTGCGCCAGACACAGATAAATCCTCTCTCTCATATATTATTCAATTTACATTTACAAGATAATCACATTTGGCAAAGGTCATACCATATTTTGGAATAAGCAATGAATCATCCATTTCTTCGCCTTCAATGCATTGTATCAGTGCTTTTGGGAAATTAACCCCTGCTTCATAGCTGAATGGAAATCCTCCTCCGAAACGTGGATTCAGCTCAAGCACGTAATACTGGCCATCACGTTCAAAAACATCTACGTCAAGGTTTCCTATATGATGGAGATTCTGGCCCAATATCTGTCCGATATTTCGAATTTCAGGATTGTCAACAGTCTCAGCTTTATCGGTTTCGCCGGCACGCATGGCAAGTTTCTTTTTTACTGAAACCCCATGATTGCATCCATTCAAATCGTTCATGACATCCAGTCCATATTCTTGGCCTTCGATTTTTTCCTGGATAAGAATATATTCTTCACCTTGGGATGCTGTTGCCAATATTGATTTTTTTATTTTCTTAAGCAACATGCCGTAAACTTCCTGCAATTCTTCTATATCATTTACAAATTCAATACCTATCGATCCCGAACCCCAACGAGGTTTAAGAACAAGGGGAAATTTAAGAGATCCTTTAGTAATTGCATCCAATGCATCTTCATAATTTATGAAAGTCTTTGGTGTTTTTAGACCCAGACTTTCAACATATCCGGCTGTTCTATATTTATCAAAACAGATGTCAATAACTTCCTGAGAGGAAACAATTAATTTGACTCCTATTTCCTGGAATTTATCTCGGTTGGCTGACAGAATTGGCAATTCCAGATCATTTAGGCTGAAAAGAGCCTTGATATCATAGCCTTTGCAAATTTCAATAGTCTTGTCGATATATTCCGGATCATAGACGGCCGGAACTTTGATCTTAATATCTGCGGCTGTCAGAGCCGGTGCAGACAGCTGCATATCAGTTGCTACAATTTTGTCATTGCACCCGAGCTGCTCTTTAAAATATTTCAATAGGTATGTACGCCGCCCAGCACAAGTAAAAAGTATATTCATTTTAATATTTGATTTATTTCATAAGATTCATAAGTCCACCAGTATGCCAAAATAAGACATTCCCATGGATATCATTTTTTTGCAAGTAATCCATCATTCCATAAAAAGCCTTTCCAGAATATGTGGTATCGAAAGGAATGCCAGTCTGTCGCATCTCTTTATCGAGATATATTGCCATATTTGAGGAATAATTTTCATAACCTCCACATAAATAGTCAGTGTTGAATTCTATTTTGCCTCTATAGTCTTTATCAATATCGAAATGTCTAGCAAGAGTATTGGCGAATTCTTCAATAACTTGTGTGCCTCTATCTTTTTGTCTCGCAACAGAAATACCTATGAGTTTCACATCTGACCATCCGACAATATCTAAACCCACAGCAATTCCGGCCTGAGTAGATCCTGTTCCAGAGGCATGGAAAATATATTGAGGCTTGTATCCTGATTTATCGCATTTTTCTTTTAATGCCTTTACAGCTTCAACTAAAGCCACTCCTCCTGGAATATCATGTCCCCCACCATGAATATACATAGGATGATAACCTTCATCCTTCAGTCGTTTCATTGCTGAATCCATAGTTGCTCCAATCATGTCAGCCTCAACGAATTCCATTGAAGCTCCTGATTTTCGAGCTATCAAGGCATTTCCTTTTTCAGCCTCAAATCGTTCATATGTACCATGATATACAAGGTGACATTTCCACCCGTTTTTCGCACACATTAAAGCTATTGCACGATTATGATTTGATTGAATTCCACCGGTCGTGACGCAGGCATTATATCCTCCAGTGCGCATGGCTTCTTCGTAATATGTTGATTTACGGGATTTTATACCCCCCCCGGTTGCTGGGAAGAGATCATCGCGTACAATACAAATATCTCGCCCACAAATCTTTTGCTTCTCAATAATAATATCCTTAGCACCACCAAATGTCAATTGTCGCTTCTCTGTATCAAGCTCAGATGCGAGAAGACCATAATAAAGTCTGTCTTCATATTTCTCTTCTGCTATCATTTCATTTCGATGGACTCCCTCAAGAGAAAATCCTACCTTTTCATAAGTCTTACGAGCTCCACTATTGGATGAATTGGTGTAAAGATAAATTTTATGAAGTTGCAACACTTCAAAACCATATTTGCATAGCAGATATGTTGCTTCAGAACCAATGCCTTCTCTTTGCCGGTCGGGATTTACAAATATATAGAATTCGGCTTTGCGAACAGAGTAATCAATATTGGTAAGTCCTCCCATTGCAATTAGTTCGCCATTATCATCTTCAAATGCCACATCGCGTCGAGATGCATTGTTGACATTATTTGAATGCCATTCTATTGTCTTTTCAAGAGAAATAGGTGGTGTAAAATGCATTGTTTTATATATCCGTGGATTATTCATCCATTTTACTCGGATTGGAAGATCAGATTTCGCCAATAATCGTAAAATCATTTTCTATTCCTCCTTTCTTCATCTAAAAATATTCCAGCTGGAGCGACGTCAATATCTTTTCTTTTGATAACATTCATGATGGTTTTATAAAGAATTTTACAATCCAATGTGAATGACAGATTTTCTACATAATAGACATCGCTTTCAAGGCGGTCATCCCATGAAAGATGATTCCTGCCGTTTACTTGAGACCAACCTGTGATTCCCGGTCTGACATCATGGCGATGTTGTTCTCGCTCACTGTACCACTGTAAATATCGAGGTAGTAGAGGTCTTGGACCAATAAGAGACATGTCTCCTCTGAAAACGTTCCATAGCTGGGGCAATTCATCAATGGAAGTTTTACGAACAAATATTCCCGCCTTCGTCAGCCGGTCTTTGTTAGGGAGTAATTCCCCTTTTGAATCGCATTCATCTGTCATGGATTTGAATTTACAGATTTTGAAAATCTTGCCGTTTTTGCCCGGACGCTCCTGAAAGAAGAATGCTCCGGCACCTTTATTTGCGAAATGCAGCCAGACAGTTACAGCCGCAAGTGGAACCGACAGCACGAGCAAAGCAGTTCCACTCACCGCTATATCCAGTCCCCGCTTAAAAAAATCACGATACAGTTTCATTTATCTAATATTTCTTTATAGTAATCTTTAAGACATTGACGCACAAAACTCTGCTCGAATCGTGTTGCGATCATCGGACGGGCATTTGCCGCCATTGCCCTTATATCCTCAGGAGTTTCAGCGAGTTGTTTCATCGCCTCATAGAGAGCATCGGCATTTTTCGATGGGACTATCAATCCGTTTTCACCATTATGGATAATCTCCCGAGAACCGTTTATATCAGTGACTATCGACGGCAACCCCATTGCTCCCGCCTCAATGACAACATTGGGGCATCCTTCACGATGTGAAGGTAAAATGAAAATGTCGGAGGCCAAAAGCCATGGGCGAACATCACTTTTCTGCCCTATAGCTTCAATCGCCGGATTATCAGATATTTCTTTAAGAGTGCTGCTGTCCAATGGATCCAATTGCGGTTCCTCCCGTCCGACAAGGAGCAATCGTGTATCAGGCAGCTCTTTATTAAGCCGAGAGAAGGCATTGACAAGTTCCGGTATGCCTTTGTCTCCGACGAGACGCCCAATGAAAATGAATGTCAATGCATTTTGGTTCCTGATTTCCTCGGCGGCTTTGATAACCTCAGGATTTTCAGGGTCGAAGCGATTCAGATCGATTCCGCGAACATTCCCATAACCAAGAACCCGCAAAGGTTTTCGCGTAATCCTGTTAGTGACAAGATCGTTTTTCACACCTTCTCCTTCAGGAATCACATGGGTGGCGCACGCGCAGGTCAACCAATCGGTTGCCATTAGAATCTTTCGTTTCAGTCCGATTGAAGTCGGGAAAACTAGGCCGGTAAAAGTGTGGATACGGACAGGTACATGACATATCCATGCCGCCATCATGCACAATAATCCGGCTTTAGGCGTCATCGAATGAACCATATCCGGCTTTTCCCTACGGAAGGCCCGGATCAGTTTCCATAGACTTCTCAGGTCGTTGACCGGAGAAATATGACGCTGCATGGCGACAGCTATCGTGCGGACTTTCTCGCGTTCACGGATTTCGTCAAGAGCCTCTCCGGGTGAGCTCAGAGCAACGACCTCGTAGCCTTCCCGCTCTTGCAACTCACTCAGCAGACCGCGACAGAAGTTGTTAAGCGACCCCGGAACCGTGGTCGCCCTTATGATTTTCATTTATGTGAGTAGATTATCGTTATTTTAGTTCGGTCTTATCACTTATATACAAACCTGTAGAGAGAATTGACCAGTTTTTTAACCACCGGGTAAGGAACAGCCTTTAATGCCATTGCGATAAGACTTTTTGCTGATAGTTTATTTGAAAATATTGCATTCCATGGCAGTTCGTTCTTCATGAAAGAGCCAAGAAAATTCTTGTGCAAATCTTTGACCCGAAGGCATGCGAAGGCAATGTCAAGTGCGCGTTTATGAATTATTGGTTGGTATTCGACGCCGATATAATTCTTTTTCAGCCAGTCATAAGTAAATTTTAACTGATGGATATGATCCATTTTTATATTGTTGGTATATGACTGTCCGCCATAAAGCCGTCTGTAATGGTATAGATTATCGTTAATCTGTACTACACGGGGATTTCCTCTCATCAATTTGTAAAGAATCAATGAATCCTCGCTTAGATTGATTCCGGGTTCATAGGATGAATTCGTCTTCTCAAAAAGGGATTTTCGTATCAATTTTATCCATGAACTTCCTGCACCTCTTTTAATGAGGTCATAATTATCAACAATTCCTTCATATCCCTTGAAAATTGTTTGACAAGGGACAGAACGACCGTCATTATATTCAGCGAAATATCCGCAAAGAACCATATCAGCATCAGTTTCTTTAGCCTTGCGATACATCTTTTCATACATATCCGGCTCGACCCAGTCATCGGAATCGCAAACAATCACGTATTCACCTTGTGCATTATCCAGTCCCGTTTGTCTGGCAGCAGCCGAGCCTCCATTTTGCTGATGAATGACTTTGAATCGTGAATCATTAGCAGCGTATTCTTCGCATATCTCTCCGGAATTGTCTGTACACCCATCATCCACAAGAATGAATTCAATATCGGACAATGTCTGTGAAACAAGTGAGTCCAGACAATTACGTAAATATTTTGATGTGTTATAAACAGGAACAATTATGGATATGAACATCTTATCTACCTGTTATGAGATTCGTAAATCTGGGTAAAAACCTATGTGTGAATTTATAAATATAGTATCCACATACAATCACTAATATTGGTGAAACAACATAAATGAAGATCAGTGATATATTTGTAGATGGATTGAGAAATTTGATTATTAATCTAATTATAATTGTCAAAGGAATTCCATGGTAAGCATATATAAAGAAACTGCTATGAGATAGGGATATAATATTGTCCCAATTCAGTCTTTTTATTATATATGGACTGATTTGAACTAAAAGTATAATACCACTCATAATACTTAATGCTCGTGCCGCAGAAAAGAAATCCGTACTGTAAAGTATTAGAGCAATGATAGAAACTAAAAAATATGTCACAAGATTTGTAAATATAAACCTAACCCTTTTGACTTGCTTCAGATTAATTCTTAACGATATATATGCTCCACATGAGAAGAAGAAAATAGCACTGTAACTTAACCCAGGCATAATTCCTTGATAACCGACAAACCATAGGACTCCGGGGATCAGTAATAGATAGGGGATTTTGGTTACTATGAAATGTACAATATATGCTAACAAGGACATTACCATTAAATCTCTTAAGAACCAGAATTGAAAACAGATGGGGTAAGGTTGCATACCATGCTGTATTTTACTTGTGTCCCAAAATGCCCATATATAATCATATAGCGAAAAATCCTTTATAAGTTTATTTGATCCACTAAGCATTTCTGGGAAAAAAGTTTGTGCTAGATAAAACAATAGAATCACTAATGCATTCCAGATAATGTAAGGCACAAATAACGTTTTGACCCTTCTTTTTAGCTTATATCCATATCCCCCCCTATTTAAACTATTGAAATTCAAGTGTCTATTGTTGAAGAATAAATATCCTGAAATCAAGAAAAACATGGGTACTGCAATGGCACATATAATATCGGATATATAGCATGATAGATAGTCATAAATCTTTCCCGAATTATTTTCCAGGATATTTTTACCATTAACTATTACATTTCCAAAATGGGCATGAATAAAAACCACCATAACGATCAAAGGGAAGCGAAGAAATGTTATGATTTTGGAAATGTTTTCTTGTTCAGTGTTTATTCCCATAGTAAATTCAATTATTAAAGGATAATATTAACTTATATTTGTTCATATATTCAGGTAATAGTTTTTCAATTTTCTATATGATTTTCGATCAAATCTCACGTTTTCCCATAATTTGTTTTGAAACGGCAGAATTAAATTTTGTCTTTGATGCAAAATGATCTCCATCTTTTAAAGCAAAAATAAAATTCTAAGAATATAGTTAGAATCCGGGAATCTTTTGCCGGTGCTCTCTGTTAGCGATAGATTAATATGAAATTTGCTATATCTTAAGATATATATTATCTTTATTGAATCGAAATATCTCTCGTCCTTTTCAAGAGTCTTCTGCGTCTATGGCGCAAGAGAGCCGAAATACGGATGAAGGTATTTGGAAGTATTGTAAATAGGCTCAATAAAAGAACCTTTGAAATTTCCCATTTCAATCGAGTTGAAGAATATTCTTAAGTTGTTGAAAGCGGTTATTTGTCGAGAATCTTTTTTTTGTGGTCTTGAGGGACTCTTTCCATTCTGCAATTAGAGTAGGATTATCAAGGACTTTTTTTATGCCATGATAAAGAGCGGCATCATCTGTCTCTGTAAGTATTCCACACTGTGAATCCTCAATGATCTCTTTAGCGCCCCCAACTTTTGTCGTTATTACAGGTATCCCAAGCATTATGGCCTCGGTACACGCTGTGCTGTAGCCTTCTGAGAAGGAAGAACATATAAAAGCGTCAGCTTTTGATGTATAAGAATGGGGATTTGTTTGGGCTCCGAGAAGAGTTACTGTGTCTGTCAATCCAGATTCTTTAATATGGGATGATAGTTTCTCTCTTTCCGGGCCATTGCCGATAATCCACAAGGAAAAGAAATATCCGTCATCTTTTAGCCTTTTAACAATCGATATCAGTCTATCATACCCCTTTTCAGGAGATAACCGTCCTACGGTAATAAGTTGTATTCCTCCATTTATTCTCTTTATAGGAATAGATTCAGCACCTTGTCTGACCACTTTATCATTATCTATGGGATTATAGCAATATGACACCGGAACATTGCCATTTAAATCATGATGAGCCATAATTGCGCCTCCTTTCGACACTGAAACCATCTGATCCATTTTCAGATAGTAATGTTTAAACGTCATATCATAGCCATGTATCCATCCGATTCGTTTCACTTTGGATGGTTTGTCCACTGAAGTCAATATCTTATATGATGTGCCATATTGAAAAGCGATTTCGATGTCAAAACAATCCTTCACAAACCTCTTATATATAAGAGAGTGTGGCAGTTTTTCTACAAATTTGCTAAATCCCCGGAAGTAGAATCCGAAAATATTGGTAGTTTTTACTTTTGGGTTTAAGTAACGTTTGGTCTCTTTTTCAAACTTATATATAGACATAAGAGTAACTTCTACATCATTGCGATAGGCAAGAAGATTGGCCATTGCAATGGCAGAACGGCATACTCCATCCTGAAACTGGAAATGGTTGAAAAGGAAACAAATTCGTTTCATAATCTAAAAGTTGGTCTTATTATCACATTCGACTCCATGAATCATGTTCTCAGCTACAGCATCGAAATCATAAAGATATTCCGGCAAAGTTTTCTCGATATACTGTATATCCTCAATGGATTGAGGATGTTTTTTCCAAGACTGCGTGTTTACGACTGACCTTCGGGGGTTAAAATCTGAAAAACTATGGGTATGCTTTGATTCATCAAGACCTACCATTGCTGTAAGTTTGTCGCGCGTCTCCAAATAGCGGTAAATCAAATCCTCAAATTTGATTTTAACGACCCGCATAGGATCTGTATTTTGGCCTTCGGCGCAACCTCGAGTGAATCGGAACCATTTGCAAAAGAGCTCTGGCGTTTCCGTCGGTATAATTGTGTCATTAATCCATACGTATTTGGCCATGATATAAAGGTCGCGAGGATCTCGGTCAACAACGAATACATATATGTCATCCTTGATGTATCGCAAGCATCTGTCAATATTTGACGAAGGAATCAATTGGTCGATCATAAGATATTCGGCATCCGATTCCGCAGAGGCTTTGAACAAACGGTGAGTGTATTCGCGCGTGTATTCAAGAAATTGGTTTTTATCAGTAATTACTCCGAATGTTTTTTCATTATGTAATGGCCTCCATTTTATAAGCCTTAAGCGGTTCAAAATTTTGTTGATCAATTGGACTGCATAATATCCTTTTATACTTCTATGATCATAATAATCGTAAAACCAATGGCCAGTGTAAGAATAGAGTGTAAGTTTATCACAGTATTCCTTAGTCAGCTTTAGGTATTGATCATTAAAATATTTCTCATAACGAGAGTTATATTTAGTGCCGGCATTGAAGTTGGACAAATACATGAAGCGTTTCAAGGCATGACCCGAGTTATGTCTATTAGGACATTCGGTAAGGTGAAATTCCAGATCGGAAACGCCATCAATATCTTGGAGAAAACGGAATTCGAACTCGCCGAGCGATTTCACTCCATCATATTCGGAGAATAGGTCAGTGACAGCACTTGAGCCGCAGCCATAATAACTTGCACAAGTTATAATTTTCATAATTCTGTAAAAATATTTAATCGAGTAACATTGAGTGATATGGCATTATTTTATCTGACCAATATAATTGTGGAAGCAATAAATAATATTTTGCAATTAGATAAATAAATATGGCAAAACTGTTCAAAACATATTTCTCTTTTTGGCCTTTTTTCAGTGTTTGAATCAACACCGGTAGGTAAATCAGGAAAGGCACAACGGCATAAGAACGAAGCCGTCCAAGTATTTCCAATCTATATCCTGAAAAATCAATTATAAATGCGAAGATTGTAAACACCAGACATAATTGCCATAGGCTTTTGTCTATACGATTACGGCCGATATATAACCAATAAACCAAGGGTACATAAGTGAAAAAGATATTTAGTCCGATTCCTGTGCCTTGATCCATAGCCATATACCCCTGATATCTTTCAATGCTGATGTTTTGAAGGAGAACATATAAAAAACTATTAATTATTATAAATAGCGCAGCAAGTCCGATTTGTGTAAGTTTAGGGTATTTTTTATATATTATATAGGCCAAACCTGGGATAACCATTACAGCCGAAGACATATGAATAAAAAACAAGAATCCTATGATGGTAAAATATTTCCAATACTGCTTCTCCAAAAGAAATCTGATACTCCACGACACAATAGCGGCAGCCAGACATATTCTAAGCAGGTTAAAGCTCATAAAATACCACATTGTGACATAAGCAAGAATGGCATAAGGAAATGAAATGTCATTTTTGAAATAAGTTATAGCTTTATAAGTGAATAAGAGTATAAAAAAATGAATAGCCATAAAACCGAAAAACTCGTATGAGCAAATCAGGTTCAAAAATGCATTAAAATAATAAAAGCCAGGTTCAATAGTTGACACAGATGGGTTATATCCACCCCATTTCGCTTCATTAAAAACTCTATAATATGGGATATAATCGGCTCCGACAAAGTCGCGGGAGACTGCTATTACCCATAAGATTGCCATCGGAAGCCAAAGCACACGATCTCTATGTTTTTTGAATTTAATAAAGCATAGACTGAATGTCAGTATTATAACACCCAGATAGAAATAATGAGTATCGGACTCAAAAACTCCACCCAACGGAATTGTCGGAATAAGCATAGGATTTAGTTATGTGCAAAAAAGTATTTAAGCACTATTTTATAATATATCTATATAGCGGTTTATATATACCGGGAGCGTGAAATGATTTTTCCACAATTCTATATTTGATTCTCTAAGTGAAAACCAATTTTCTGATTCCTCTTTTATCTTCTTAAAAATCAGAATTTCTTCAATGGCATGTTGTAAATCGTCAACCTTGAAAAATCGGATACCTTTGTAATTTGAAAAATTATTATTAAAGTATTTATTACCGCCTGTCAACGACATCAAAATAGGACACCCGCTTCTTAAAACTTCAAGTGCGACTAAGTCAAAATATGTCTCTCTATTTGGTAAAATGAATAAATCGCTGGCTTTGATAATCTCGCTGGCTTTGTCTGTCCAACCTATTTCAATCCATTTGTCATTTTCCAACTTATATAAAGGGCCTTGAATACCTGCAATTATAAAATAGATATTTAGTCCTTTTTTGTAGATTTCGGTGGCGATATTCTTTATAATATCGTATCCTTTTATTTTATTGTGGCGTCCAATATAAGAAATAAGAAAGGCGTCATCAGGGATGTTGTATTCGCCACGAAGATTGTTAATGTAATTTTCGTCAAATGTCTTGGGTAAAATTGCTGTAGGGCAAAAAACGATATCTGATTTTTTATTGAGAAAAATCCTTCTAAAGGAGGTATCTTTAAGATATGGTTCCATCGCCTCCTCTGCCGGAAACATAATTTTATCAGCGTTTCTAAACGCCCAATTCTCAGCCGCTTTAATGCTTCGCTTACATAATTTAACAATAATATTATTACTCTTAAACATTTTATTTGTAATTTCTTGAGAAAGGGGTTCGGGGGAATGAGACGTAACAACTATTATCCCATTATAATTACGCAATAAATGTCGTGCATTATAATAGTCAATGGTCAGATGGAAATGAATGTGAGTAAATTCATTTATGTTGACCGTGTCAAGTAGATTAATGGGGAAAGGATTATGGGTGATTCTATAACAACTGAATATATGTCTTGCAGTGGCTAATATCTCATTTGATTTAGATATTTCAGATAATTTTGAGTGTTTAGTTGATAATGCAGTTTCTGTCTCCTGGACATATTCACTCAAAAAATGAATTTGGTCTGTTGGTTCAGATAAAAGTTGTTGTTTTATCTGATACAAATATCCCGATGGACCTCCTGAATTTCGTAAGGGAATTCTATAATCCCAAATAAGAATTTTTTTCATAGCAATACTCTCTTATTAGAGATTGTTAAAAAGTTTAATTGCATTTTTTATAACAGGAGCCATATCATAATATTTATATTCAGCAAGACGACCGCCAAAAAATATTCTTTTTTCTTGTCGCGCAAGTTCTTGATATTTTTGGTAAATGGTCTGATTTTTTGAGTCATTAACTGGATAAAACGGTTCCATTCCGGCGTGCCATTCGGTGGAATACTCGCGTGAAATTACTGTCTTAGGATTATCGTAGACAGCGTTGCCGAATACATTAAAGTGCTTATGCTCGATAACACGTGTATATGGCACTTCTCGAGAGGTATAGTTGACAACTGCGTTGCCTTGATAATTCGGAACAGGAAGTATCTTAGTCTCGAAACGCACTGTTCGATATTCAAGTTTCCCGAAACGATAGTCATAAAACTCATCAATCTTGCCTGTGAAGACTATTTTTTCGGCCATCGATTCCCAATGAGAACGGTTGTTAAAGAAGTCGGTTTTGAGTCGAACTTCTATACCGTCAAGCAACCCATCAATAAGATGGTTGTAACCACCAATGGGTATGCCTTGATATGAGTCGTTGAAGTAGTTGTTGTCAAAGGTCATACGCACTGGCAGTCGACGTATGATAAACGCCGGCAACTCAGAACAGGATCGGCCCCATTGTTTCTCGGTATATCCCTTAATTAATTGCTCATAGATGTCTCTGCCGATGAGAGTCAATGCTTGCTCTTCGAGATTGCGAGGGTCAGATATGCCTTCGGCTTTCATCTGTTCAATAGCTTCCCGACGTTGTTCGTCGAGTTTGGCTTGCGCCTCGACTGGTGTCTTGACACCCCACATCTGATAGAAGGTATTCATATTGAAGGGTAGAGTGTACAATCTCCCATCAGGTGCTTGTGCAACCGGACAATTTGTATAGCGGTTGAAGGGGACAATGGAGTTGACAAAATCCCATATTTCTTTGTCGGAGGTATGGAAAATGTGCGCTCCATATTTATGCACATTGATACCTTCTATGTTCTCGCAATAGATATTGCCACCGGCTTGTGGCCGTTTGTCAATGACCAAACATCTTTTGCCACTCTTATTGGCGAGATGGGCGAATGTTGCGCCAAAAAGACCAGCACCAACTATTAGATAATCATATTTATTATTAAACATGGTTTATACGTTTTTTCGTCATTAAGATAAGTTCTAAAAGTATTGGTTCTTTGAAACATACCAATATAATGGTATATATTATCGCGCCCGACAGGATACCAACCAACACCTTAATCCAGTCTGCATTTAAAAGCATAGTTGTAAAATATACTGTGAATGCCATGATTACTGATGCAATAATATATGTTGGGCGAATGAGCGACCTTATTTTGAAGGGCAAATAAGGTCGTCCACATATTATTTGGATGGCTAATACAGTAAATTCTGCTATAAGTGTTGAAACAGCAGCTCCAGTTGCACCATAAAGTGGGATTAGAATGAAATTGAGAGATAGATTTGCAACAGCTCCTCCCGATACACTCAGAATGACGATTCTAACTTTGTCCATTGGATAAAGAATTTGAATTCCAATAAGATTTGTTAGACTTATGAATACTACAACCGGAGCATTAAGGTACAAGACTGGTATTGATGAAAGATATTCATTACCACAAAAAACTAATGTGATAGGATAGGCGAGAACTATAAGACCCAAACACATAGGAAGAGATAGTGCAAGAGTAAGGCTCAATGATTTATTAATGACACGAGAGAAGCCTTTTAAATCACCAATTTTTAATAGATGTGAACACCTTGGTAAAAGAACTGTCCCAATAGATGAAATCAATGTGAGGCCTATATGAGTAATCTTTGTTCCTGCAGCAAAATATCCAACCTGCTCATCACTGGATATAAATCCGAGCATAATCGAATTGAGCTGTATATATAGACTGATTATTAGATTAAGAACAAAAATTGCAAGCGTTGGTCTTATATGCCGACCAATTTCAAGTTCTTTTATCCTGATCGGTTCTATGTCGATATGTTTACGGAGATGAACGAAATTTATGAAGTTATTTCCGACCGTAGAGCCTACAACAATCATTCCGTAAATGAGCAAATCGGAACTGCTTTTGACAAATATGAATAAAGCGGCCGCTGCAAATGTACGAATTACGATAGCCCGAATTGTTATAAATTTAAAATCCTCTATTCCCTGATAGAACCAATTAACTCCTATGGAGGTGAATAATATTGTAATGCTTAGAATATAGAAAAGTGTAGCTTGTTTATGGATTTGTGGTACATACTTAGCTAATAGCCACACGGCAATATATCCTAAAAGACAAAATGCGGTACTAAGGACGACTATCTCAACGGTGATTTTATCACGCTCAAATTTATTATCACGATATTTTGCTACTTCCTTGACTGCGTATAAAGGTATCCCAAGGCTGGTCAGTAGAACTATATACCCAATAATGGAATTAAGAAAATTTATAGCTCCGATTCCCCCGGGCAATAATACTCTGGCTGCATATGGAAATGTTATTACCGGGAAGATTAGACTTGTAATGGTATTTATCCCATTCAGCAATATGTTACTTTTAATTGAAGACATAAGGGATAATTTCAGTATTTAAATCTTGATATTAATTAAGGTTTTGAAGTCTAATTGGTCGGCTTTCTTAAAGAATACACTGAAAATGAGACTTTGATTATTTGCCCTTAAAAAAATTATTGCAGTCTTTGAAGAAGCTAATTACTATCATTATCAAAAGGATTCCGACCGGGAAGGCGGCAATGATTGTAACACCCTGTAGGCTATAGAGAGAATTTTGAGCGAAAAGAAGGGCAATTGGGAGAAGAATGAGCATTATACTCCAGAATCCTCTTATGCCACGGGATGGTTCTTCATCAGCCGATATATGATTGTAGCTATATGAAGATGTTACGTAAGTAATACCGTCGAGAGTTGTGCTGTAGAATGCTATCATCGTGATGACCAACAGCATCAGAGCGACAGAAGGAAGAGGAAGAGTATCAAAAATCATAAGGATTGCGTCATACATTTCTCCACCATTACCAATGAAGCCGATGGCATCGACTCCGTGTTTGAGCTGTTGGGCAAGTCCATAGCCGCCGAGTATTGTGAAGGACATATATGTTCCCGCAAGACCCCAACCGAAGGTGCCGTAAACCACATTCTTAAGAGTGCGGCCTTTTGAAATGAGTGCTATGAAGAAAGGGGTGGCAACACACCATACCAGCCAGTAAGCCCAGTAATATACAGTCCAGTTCTGGGCGAAACCGTCAACTCTAAGGGGATCCATGTGAGTTGACAACCCTATAAAATTCTGGGTCATATTGCCAAGTGACTGGAAGCCTGTCTCAACGATATATCGGGTCTCACCGCCGAGGAACAGGAAGTAAATCAATATGGCAAAGAAGAGATAGGAGCATATTCCAGCGAGTTTGCTTATGCCTTGTACTCCGAATAGGACGGTAACTGTATAAACAGCACAAATGAGAAGTAGAACTGTAATTGTTACAGATGTTGTTACTTCAAAGCCGAATACTGAACCCATTGCTTTTGTCAGAAGCGGGGTTGCAAGGGAGAAAGTCGTCGCTGTAGCACACACAATAGCAAATATGGCGATTACATCAATGACCTTCCCCCAGAAACCGTCCACCCTGTCACCAAGCAGCGGGCGGCATGCTTCTGAAAATCTTTGACGGTCACGTTTGCGTACATGCATCATGAAAGCAAAACATACAGCAAGTATCACATAGAAACCCCATGCGAGAGGTCCCCAGTGGAACAAAGTAAATGTTTCAGCCCATGCCTGTGTGCCACCTAAATCCTGAACATGCTGTTCGCCGCCATAGAGTGCCCATTCGATAAGAGAATAAAACATGATATCGGCCGCCATTGTGGAAGTGAATATCATCGTTCCCCATTTGAAATCACTGTAAGCGGGCTTATCGGTGTCTCCAAGACGTATTGATCCGTATTTCTTTTTTGTTGCCACAAAAAGAGCGCATATAACACTGCCCACAGCTAAAATCGGATAATAGATACCGATTGTATTGCCAAAGAAATCACGGAGTGAGTCAACAGTTGATTTTGATTGTTCAGGAGCTATCATGAAAATTCCCATTAGTGCAACCACGATAGCAAATGGTATGAGCATGGTTGTCCAATCAATTTTTCTCTTATCTTTTTCCATTTTATTCAGTTGTATGCGATTCGGTTTAAATTGTTTATAGCGCGGTTATAACGATCTCGGCCATATGTGCCGAAATCATCTCCTTTAGCTTCTTTAATCACTGTCCATTGTGCCCATAGATAATCCCATAAAATCTGATAACACAGAATTTTCTCAGGGGCTTCTGGCGGTATATTCCCTTCAAAATATTTGTCAAGAATATAATCTTCGTTCTCTTTCTCGAAATTTGCTTCGATAAAGAGTGCTGCGAAATCTGCCATAGGGTCATTCATGCCGGAATACTCCCAGTCAATCAGATATATTGTCCCGTCAGTGGACTTGATGAAATTTTCGTAAAGAGCATCGTTATGGCAAGGTTTTAAATCCACGCCCAATGTATTGAGATAGCTTTCGAGTTCTTTTACTTTCGGTTGGACATTTTCCCAACCTTCATACATCATCGCGCCGGCATTTGCCATGAGCCGGTCGTACTTTTCTATCTCGTGGAATATGTTGAACTCGTTTTTTAACCTTATATGAGAATTATGCAAGGTCTGGTAAATCCTTGCAATTTTTCTCATATTGTCATGGCGTTGTATGGTAGCGGCATTCAAAGTTTCAGCATTCTCCACGAAATCAGCGAGTTTTATGCCTGTTACAGCATTGAAATATCTGATCGGGGGATTGACTCCCAATTTGCAGGCTTCTATAGCATTAAATTCTTCATTGGCTCTTTCGACCATTCCTTCAGAACCATTGCCTGGAACTCTCAAGACATAACTTCTGTTGTCGAAATTTACCCTGAAGTTTTTATTGCTCATGCCTCCAATCTGTATAATCTCAGCCGTTGTAATGTCTTTGTCAGGAAATATTGTTTGAAGATGATTCCGCAGGTTTTCATTATCAAATGGGTTTTCTTTCCGTTTTAAGGCACGGTAGAGCGAGTTCTGCAACTTCTTAAAGTCTTCCTGACAATCCACATCACCCCAGATGACATTCTTGAACCTGATGTATGGACGATCAAGCGGTTCCGTCACATCCATCAGCAGATATTCATAATTGAGGTAAGGATTGCTGGAGTTCTCCCATGCCTGTATAAGTTTGTTGAATGTATCAAGAGAAATGCGGGTGATACCCATCATTTCCCCTTCAAAATTGCAGACACGATGACGGTCTTTAGTAATTTTGGTAACAAAGCCGTTCTTTGTCTCGACAAAACATTCATCGCCCGAACCACTTTCCTCAGTCATTGAGATGCAATTGCCCCGAGTGACTGATGACAGTTCGTGTATAACCGACTGTTCAAAGAAAGTATCACCTTCAACAAGTAGAAAATCATCCTTTATGATATTCTTGCAAAGTGCAAGAGATCCCATAGATGCGGTAAATTCATAATCCTCATTTATGATTATAGAGACATCGTCGGCCCGATATCTTGAAAATAAGTCCGCCTTATATCCGGCTACAATCACGATATTTGTATATTCATTGTCGCGAAGTATGCTGAGCGTGCGGTCCATTAGGCAAGTATCTTCCGCAAATGGAGTAACCGGATAAGGATATGCGGAATCTTTTTCCTTTCTTGCAGCAAGTATTACAGCTGTATTCATATCATTCTTATCTTGTTGGTTGAACCATCGTATTCATATACATCATCCCCTTTGGAGAAAGAGAAATGAACATTGTCATCATTATGCGATACGTTAGTGAACCCACATAGTTCATCCTCGCCACAATTCAGTTCCATGGCGATATTTTTTAATAAAGACGACCTTGTATTTTTGAGGTAGCTTTTATCAAAAACCCTTAATTCATCAAGCGAGTCGAATTCTTCGATGTCATGTTCCTTATATCGATGGATTTTCATCTTGGGAAGATCACCGAGATGCTTTATATAAACATCCTCCCAGTATCCTTGGCGCGTCGATTCATCCTTGTAATCCAGACTTAATATTTCTTTGAATTTACGGCTGAAATCGTCGGAGAAATACACATGCCCGACCATATACCACGAATCATGACCACCTATGGTTATATCTTCTATATAGTCCTTCTCATTGGTTGAAAGGCAATATTCTTTTGTTTCTCCTTTAGCATATAAGGCGCTATAGTAGCTCTCAGCCGGATCATCCAGAAATACATTTTTAGGGAAATAATTGTCGGAAGAACATATATAAGTATTGCTTAATCGGTCTAAAACCCGAATTACCGATGAGGTATTGTTATATTTCTGAAAATCCTCGTTATAAACAAGAGATACATTGAATTTATCTTTCAGGTAATCGAATAATTCGGCCTTGTATCCGACTACTATTGTTATGTCGGAAATGCCGGCATCCTTCAGTTGACGTATCTGACGTTCTATAAGAACTTCGCCGTTAACGTCCAAAAGTCCTTTCGGTCTTTCAGTCGATAAAGGGACAAAGCGGGAAGATGTGCCCGCCGCCATTATTATGGCATTTCGTTTTAACGATGACATCGTTTAGAAAGCGAAGTTAGCTGTAAAGTTCACAAACGATTTATCAAAAACCGGATTATATATATAGGCAACATTCAGTGGCAGTTGCCAGCCGCTCTTGAGTTGTGCGGTATAAGTGTATTTCAATTCCAGATTAACAACAGAAAAGTCATGCTCATAATTGTTGTAGCAAGACTTATCGAAAGCAGCTCCGGCGGCAAATGAGATGCGGTTGCTGTGTAGAAAATCATAATATGTGCCTAATTCGAGATACGTCGAGTATGCCTGTTTTTCCTTCCCTTTGGAATCGATATATTTGTCAGCTCCATAGAAGAAGTTGCTCAATGTTGCCCAGAGAGGTAATTTTGCTGGGGCATAAGTAAGACTTGCTTCCAGCCAATGGCCGGTATGTTTTCCGCCGCCGAGATATTTATCCTCTTTACCGTCAACCGTTGGGTAATAGTAATCATAAACACCTAAAGTGAAATCATTAAGAGTATAGCTGACGCCTGCATCTACTTCTGAGTATTTGCCATTTATGGCATACCCCCCCATGAAATAGACATAAAGTCCTTTCCAAGAATAGTTGACAGACGGGAACAACACCGGAGCCGAATCTTCCGGCATCATCTCCATGCCTCGCCACATGTATTTTGTTTGAATATCAAGACCAAGACCGAAGGGTGATTTTATAAGTTTACCACCCCAGTTGTTTTTCTCCACTGTTGTTTTTTCTTCATTTTCTGCACCTAAAATAGTTTGGTTGAATGTGATTGCCAATAATGTGATTGTGATGAATGATTTAATCCTCGTTTTCATAGACACATGTGATAGCTGAGTATTGTTTTTATTTGAGTTCATATAGTTTACTATTATATACCTTCGTCAAATTATTAATTTGCGCCATAAATAGGTTTCAATTAGTTAATGTCGTGGGAACATTTCAGACATGAAAATCTTGATAAACGTCTCAGATAAATTGATTATGTTATGGATTCGATTATAGAACTCAAAGTCGATTTCTATATCAGTCAAATTCTTCTTTAGAGAGGAAGAGATGAGAGATGGTGAGGAATTACTTTAGGCGAGGTGAGTTTTGAGATCTGGTTGTTTTCTTCTGCAAATAGCAGTTAGTTGATGATTATCGACAATCAGACTATTCTTCAGCAGTGACGTGATTGTGTTGAGCTAAAAGAGTCGCGATTGATAAACCGACATATCCAGTGCCGGCAACTGCTATATTCATATTAGGGAATAGATAAAGTTATCTGGTTTGGATAAAGTTATGGTTGAGTGTGGGTGAGGCGGGAGAGGAGGTCGGCGGCGGGGAGGGTTGAGGCGAGTGCGGAGGAGGGGAGACGGCGCGAGAGGGTGTCGAAGGAGTCAAGCCACCGGCGCCCTTCGGAGCGCAATGTGGCGAGGCGTGGGGAGGATGGCATGGGGCGCTCGAAAGCTCCCGCCTGTTGGAAGTCCTGAATAAGCAGACGTGCTCGGAGACGCAGCATGTCAAGGGCGCTCAAGTCGGAACCGCGATGTGCGGTAGTGGATGAGAAGTGTGGTTCTCTCACGGTTATGAGGCTGTCAGATTTATGTCTTAGCGAATGAACCCTGTGGGAGTGAGAGTCAGGCGTTGGCTATGAGTCGGGAGTCGATATCGACGCGCCATTCGAAGCCGTTGGAGTCGGGAAACATCACGCGATATATGGTTGCCCCGTCGGAGTTGGAAGGTGTGTTAGCTCGGATTACGTGACCGCTTTTGCCTTCGAACATTCCACCCAGTATGACAACTCTGTCGCCGGGTTGGAGTGGAAGGGTTCCTATTGGGGCTATGCGGCTGCCTGCAGTGAACTGCCCCAGGGCAAGCTGAAAGGCACGCATTTCGTAGGCGGGGATGACGGCGTAGGTGCTGTCGGGGCCGGAGCCGGTGCGGTAGCACCATGCAAGATCGCCGATTCGGCTGAAGAGGGGAGTTATGTCCGTGGTCCGGCAACGAAAAAACGCGATGTCTCCGATGACAGGTTTACGGACGTATGTGATTTTATTGCCCGTTTTCTTTGCTATCTCTTCAAGAGGATAGAAGATTTCAGGAGCGATCATATTGCCGTCGGAAGCGAGGATGCGTTCGCGTACCTGATCGATTTTTATTCCTGGCCGGATGTGCATTGCGAACCATCTCTCCGGATTTTCTGTCAACACAGAGGCAACAGTTTCGTTGAGGGTCATTGCCCGGATTGGCTCGGCGGCATTCTGCCTTTCGCAAAGCCCGAGAGCGGGAATTCCGGCAGGAAAGCAACCGAGAGCGGCTACAGTTTCCGACGGGGAGGCGCCGCATTGAAGCGCCACATACGCCCAAAGGGTTTTGAGGCTTTCATCGGCTGACCCGTTTATGACCGGCAGGTTGCGGGAACGCAGGAAGTCCGTCATCACATTATTGAGATGGCGTTTTAGCTGATTGGGCGTTTTCAGTGACTGGTCGAGAGGTAAGATATATTTTCTGCGCAGGTCTGACTGCCGGTCGGCGATGCGTTGGCTTTCGGCGGAAAGGTATGCTATATCGGGGCGTTTGAGTTGTGCGACCTTATCAAGTGGCATCGCGCCATTTGCAAGCGAGATGAGAAGAAGGTCGGTAAGCACGGCGTCGGAGCCTTTCTGCCGGTCGGCCGATTTCGTGATATTAAGGAGTCGCTTGAAATCGCGATCGCTGACGATTGTAGGTTTTATTCCGGAATATGACAGCAGCCGGTCCTTTAATTGTTTTAATCCGGTAGTCAATGTCGGGGGAACTTCCGTTGATTCCTTGGAGCTCAGAATGCTCAGCAGGCAATCGATATAGTGGGAGAGTGTCTTAACGGTGATGCCCCGGAGCAACATTGACGCGCACCAATCCTGTATGTGGCCAAGCTCGATCTCTTTTGCCAGTGGATATTGCACAGCCAGATAATTGCGGAGCGAATCTAACGCTATCCGATAGTTTTTTGCCGAAGCAGATGAAAGGCCGGAGACTTTCGATCGGAAAATATCCGCTAATGTCTGAATGCTAATTGGTTTTATGTCAATCAGTTCAGTCAATGGTGATTTTTAATTGGAACGAAAGCTCGGAATACAGTTCAAGTCCCCTTGTTTCCGGCAGTAACACGTTAAAACAAAGGTTCTTTTCGAAAGATCAATATGTTGCAATTCCAGCACTGTGGAAAAGTG
>ULSH01042878.1_pt1 | contig 49516 bp, 42 predicted proteins | sample 1956151 | NCBI WGS metagenome assembly ULSH01 (sample SAMEA4835702, study PRJEB28245) | human gut metagenome | biome: gut microbiome; material: fecal sample | place: Denmark | collected 2008 | reverse complement strand
AGCACAATGCGGATCTCAAAACAAGATACGAATATCTCAACTCACTTGGCATCGAAAGCCTGCATTATACGGCATCCAACGGCACGGATTTCACGGTCGGGCTTATCCCTGACGCTTTGTTTATGGGCGGCAGCGAGCTGACTTTGGACGGAAGAGAATTCAACCCCAATATCCCCAGCGAAGAAGTGTTCACGTCACCGATGAAGGGCAATGCGGAAGGCATTGTTTATGCAACTCGTCCCCTTTCTTATCGCGGCGAACTTATCGAAAACTTCTCCGTGCGCTTTGAAGGCGGCAAGGCTGTGGAAGTGCATGCCGAAAAGGGTGAAGACCTTCTCAAACAAATGATTTCTATGGATGAAAACGCGGCATATCTCGGCGAGTGTGCGCTTGTGCCTTTCGATTCTCCCATCAGAAACAGCGAAATTACGTTCTACAATACTTTGTTTGACGAGAATGCATGTTGCCACCTTGCATTCGGTCGCGGCTTTGAAAACTGTATAAAAGACTTTGACAAATACACGCTTGAAGAGTGCAGACAAAAGGGCATCAACGACTCTCTCATTCACGTTGACTTCATGATCGGCTCTGAAGATCTCAACATCACTGCGCACACTCGTGGCGGCAAGGACGTTGCAATCTTCAAGGACGGCAACTGGGCGTTCTGATTAGAAACATAAAGCGAACGAAGTCGATTTTGCGCTGAAAATCACAAATATATCCGTTTAGATGCCGCAAAACACAAAATATCAAAAATATTGAAACATCAAAAAAACAGTCGCTCGATTGAGCGACTGTTTTTCCTAGGATTGTCCCGCACCGCCGTGTGATGCCATTTTATAAACCCGCCGTTTGAGCAGGGTGGGTGCTAACTGCCGTGCGATCTCTGCCTTCCAGTGAACTTGTATGGCCTGACATCTTCGCATTTTGTTCGGACTCGTTATCCCGTATAAAATTTGTGGTTCAAAATAAAGCACCATCACGCACTTAGCAGGAATTGCTTCTACACATAATATACCATATCCCAACGCCCAATGCAATACCCAATTTTGAATATGGACAAGGATTTAAGTTTTGTTGCATATCGTATATTTGTCGAAGTATTGCCGCCTTTTTCGATTTTTATTCGTTTCGGGCGCGAAAATGGATATTTTCGGCAAAAAATCACGCAAAAAGTTGTTATATTCGCTCAAAATTGAGATTTTGTATTGAAAAATGGCAATCTATATGATAAAATAATACAAAAATAAAACAAGGGAGAGCATTATGTCAAAAGTTGCGCTCAAACCACTCGACACGAGATCGAGGACGATCATTTCCGTCAGCCTTTTCGTTGTCGTGTTCACGATTCTCATCACACTTGCATCCATTTTCGATTTTCAAGTGAGCCAAATTCTCACCAAAAACGCGCTCAAACCCGGAGAGTACATCTCAAACGACCTGTTCGGTTTTGTCGGCGAAGCGTTGGGTACGTCGCCCATCTACATCGTTCTTGGCGTATGCACGTCATTGCTTTGCTGGTTCTTTGCAAAGTCCTTTGACAAAAAAGGTTGGAGCATAGCTCTTGCCGTCTTGTTTGCATTGGCAGGCGCGGTCGCATGGTGGTACTATGTTAAAGACGTTTTCAAATACGTGCTCGAACACGCCGCGGCGCAAATCGGAGCGGCGGCAGGCTCTGTGGTTTATGAATTCCGCCACGACGGAGCGGTTATGGCGATTGAGTGGCTCATCGCGCTCACGCTTGACGCGCTCACCGTGCTCGTGTTCAAAAACTTGAAGAAAGATACGCTCAAAAAGCTCTTGTGGTGGGTGATTGCCGCGCTTGCTGCGGCAGTTGTTGCCAACATCGTTATCATGATCGTCAAAGATCCTATCGGCAGAATGAGATTTAGAGCGATCAATTCATCCGTCGGACAAGCTCTTATCGCGGACGGAAAAGTGCAGGGCTACACGCCTTGGTATATCCGCAACGGTCAACCGCCCAAGGATATCATCGATATGTTTGTCGCCAACTATCCCGGCGCAAGCGACGCTTTCAAGTCCTTCCCGTCAGGTCACACTTGCGCGGCAGGTATGTCCTACGCGCTCATCATGCTCCCCGATGTCGTGGAGTACAAACACAAAAAATTCGGCAAAATCGCTTGCTGGATCGCTCCTATCGTTCTCACCATGCTCGTTGCCATCAGCCGTATCGTTGTTGGCGCGCACTACATGAGTGACGTCACTTTCGGCGGCACGATAGCATTCTTGTGCTTTGTCATCGCTCGTGAGATCTTCATCTGCAAGGGCAGCCACTTCTTCGCGCTTTTCCCAAAGCTCGCGCCCAAGAAGAAAGCCGCAGTCGCAGACGGTCAAAACGTTGACATAGAGCCCGAAAACGCCACCGAAACAGTTTCCGAAGATTTCTCCGAACAACTCGTCGAAGAATCCGTCCAACAAACCGCTTGCGAAGCGTCCCAAGAAAAATCCGACGAACTCAAAGAAGAAGACGCTTTGTCGGGGGAACAAGCCGATGAAGTGAGCAGGGAGATAGCAGAGAATCTCCGCGACGGCTCGATAATCGAATAATAGCGCGCCAAACGGCGAATAACATCGTCAAAGCCCCTTGCCTGTCAACTCACGTACAATGTGTACGCTAGGGTTGCCGACAAGGGGTTTTTCCTTGTTATTATCCAAATATTACAATCTTATTTCGATAATTTCGATTTGTACGTTGGGTTTTGTTCTGCTAACCGCGCCGAAAATCTTTGACAGTTTAGTCACGGACAAAAACTCCTGCCGCAATTTCGCAAGATTGTCGGCTTGGTGTTTTAAGCGGTAAAATTCAAAATTTTCCATATTGTCATGTTGAGCCTGCCGAAACATCCAGCCGTAAGGCGCATATTGTTTTTCCTTTTCGTTACACTAGATTCTTCGACTACGCTACCGGTTTTGCCTTTTTCTAAGGCGTTACTACGTGAATACATGCGCTACGCAACCCTTGCAAGCAAGTTGCTCGCCTTGCATTGACAGAATGTCATGGTAAATTTGCATGTTTTGATTATTGCAATCGGGTGTGGGTGTCCCACCCACAATTATTTATTGCTAATTATCAAAAAAGCCACTAAACAGTGGCTTTTTTCAAGTATTCTTCGTGTTTGTTCGGGGTGGCGACAACGGTTTGATAGTTGACGTATATCACTTGCCCCGGGTGTCCGTTCGGTTTTCGTTTGACGTTGCGCCGAGCGGTGTAGTCCACTTCGACGTTGGCGGTTTTGGTGCTTGCGGTGATTTCGCTTGCAATCTTGATGACATTGTCGGGCACTTCTCGTCCGTCCGTGACGATGATTGTGTGTGCGCCGTGATCGTTTTTCAGGTGCATCCATATATCCGACGATGACGCTGTTTTGAAGGTGAGTTCATCGTTTTGTACGTTGTTTTTGCCGCGATAGATATAAAATCCGTCCACTTCATAGATATATGGCGGTTCTGCCTTTTCTTTGCGGATTTTCTTGACGGACTTTTGCTTTTTGCCACCGCCGAGCGCAACGATCTCGTCTTCTATGGACGACAAGTCGCTCTCGTAGGGCAGATTTGCGATCTCGTCTTCTATGGACTTGACGTATTCGAGCAAATCTTTGTCATCGGCAAGTTTTTTGACGGTGAATTCTTTGGTGCGTTTGAGCTTGTTGTATTTGTTGTAATAGGCGGTTGAATTTTTGGACGGAGAAAGCCTTGAGTCAAGCGGAATTTTCACTTCCGTATCGTCGTAATAGTTGGTGCAAACAAGGCTTTCATCGCCTTTTTGTATGCGATATATATTGTTGACGATAAGCTCGCCGTATATGCGGAATTTGTCCATATCTTCGCACTCTTTCAGGCGCGAAAGGTCGATTGCAACGTTCTTTTCCACTTTTTGGCGCAGGTGCTTTGCTTGCGTTGCGAGCGATTTCAGCCTTGCTTTGTTGCGAATATCCTTGTCCGCGTCCGTCACGAGCGCGTCAAAAGCCTCGCTCATGCTCTCAAATCGCTTGACATTTGCGCCGTCATCGAGGCATTTGTACACAATGGGGTAGACTTCCTTGTCTTGTATCACGCAAGGCTCGATCTCGATTTGCGGATTGTCGCTTCCGATGCTCGCAAACGCTCTTATTGTCGCGTACAAGCGATTTTTTTGTGCGGACGTCAGGGGAGCAGTGTTGCTTTCAAGTGTCGAACGGAGCAAAATCTCGCTGACGGTCGTGCCTGCAAAACCCGATATATTGTCAAGAATAAACTTGTGCAAATCGCCGCCCGCAAAATTGTCAAAAACCGAAAAACAGTCGTTTAGATAGCTGATTTTCTTTTGTGCGACAGGGGCGTATATCACACCTCGCAAAACGACGTGGTCGCGCGCCATATCGAGCGGAAGATGCTTGACGGCATCCAAAATCACAAGATTTTCATCGGTGAAAACGATGTTGGAATATCTGTTCATGATCTCGACGAAAAGATAGAAGTCCTTGTCGTCGCGCATCTCGGTCTTTGCATTGAATTTGATTTGCAAAATGCGGTCGGCGTTGTAGATTTTGACGCTTTCGATGCTTGCGTTGGTGAGATATTTGCGAAGAAGCATGCAAAGATTGGGCGCAACCATGGGGCTTGCCTTTTTGCTTGTCGTGAAGTGTATTCTCGGCGCGCCGGCGTTGCAGGACACCACAAGGCATCTGTTTTTGCCTTTGGAGCGCACGAAAAAACGCAACTCGTCCGTTTCGGGTTGTTGAATCTTGTCTATTCTCGCGCCTTGCAATTGTTCGTTCAATTCTTTTGCAAGGGCACAAAGTGCAAATAAATCGCTTCCCATACGCTACATTTTAGCAAGGTTTTGAAAATTTTTCAATAAAAATCGCAACTTGTTTGCAACACGCCGCAAAATCATTTGATTTTTACTGCTCTTTGTGATAGAATACATCTACTTGTTATAAAATATATATCCGCGCATCCCGTGCGGACATGGAGGACAAATGAACTACACAGTAGAAAAGTTGGAAAAAAGCCAAGTCAAATTCAATTACGTTGTGGACAAGGACAAATTCAACGCAGCAATCAAGCAAGCCTATGAAAAAACCAAGCACAAATATGCTGTTCCCGGTTTCAGAAAAGGTCATGCTCCGCAAAGAGTTATTGAAGGTATGTACGGTCAAGGCGTGTTTTTCAGCGACGCTGTAAACGAACTCATCGATTCTTCTCTTGAAGAACTCGAAAAAGACGAAAACTACGATTTCGTGGCTGTCGACAGCGTATGCGACGTCGATATGACAGAAGACGGCGGAGTCAAATTCTCAATCGTCATGGTCGTCAAACCCGAAGTCGTTCTCGGACAATATAAAGGTCTCAACGTTGCAAAGAAAGCGGTCAAAGTCACTGCAAAACAAGTGGACGAAAGAATCGCACAAGAACAAGAAAAGCAAGCTCGTCTTATCGATGTGGACACCGAAGCTGTCAACGGCAACACCGTGACCATCGATTTTGTGGGCAGCGTGGACGGAGTCGCATTTGAAGGCGGCAGCGCAAACGATTATGATCTCGAGCTTGGAAGCGGCACGTTCATCCCCGGATTTGAAGAACAACTTGTCGGCGTCAAAGCAGGCGAGCAAAAAGACGTCAAAGTCACTTTCCCCGAGAATTATCAAGCGGAAAATCTCGCAGGCAAAGAAGCAGTGTTTGCTTGCACCGTCAAGGCTGTCAAAGTGAAAGAACTTCCTGCAATCGATGACGAATTTGTCAAAGAAATCTCCGAATTTGACACTCTTGCAGAGTACAAAGCGGACGTGAAGGCAAAAATCACCAAGGAAGAGCAAGACAAAGCGGATCGCGAATTTGAAGACGCAGTCGTCGAAAAAATCGTGGACGCGTCCACTGTCGAAATTCCGACCGCAATGATCGATCGCGAAGCGGAAGATATGGTGCACGAGTTTGAATATCGCCTCATGTATCAAGGTCTTAAACTTGACGATTATCTCAAATATCTCAACATGACAAGAGATCAACTTGTCGAACAATACAAGGATCAAGCAGAGAAGACCGTCAAAGTGCGTCTTGTCATGGAGCAACTCATCAAAGCGGAAGATCTCAAGATCGAAGACAACGAAATCGATGCAAAGATTGCAGAGTTTGCAAAAGACAGCAATCAATCCGTGGAAGATTTCAAGAAGAATCTCCACAAAGAGCAAATCGACTACATCGTCAACTCTATCATGAACGAGAAGTTGCTTGACTTCCTTGCAAAAGAAAACCTTGCAGCAAAGAAGCCCGCGGCAAAGAAAGCGGACAAAGCCGAGGGTGAAGACGCTGCTCAAGAAGAGAAAAAGCCCGCTGCAAAAAAGACCGCCAAAAAGACGGCGGCAAAAGCAGCTGATGCGGAATAATCGTCTTGGTTTATGTGTAGAATAAGAGTGTCTTGGGACGCTCAGACCTGTTCCGCTTGCTTATGGCAAGCGGAATGTGTATAAAAAGACAATTTTCGCCGATTTTCGTCCGATACGGCATCGTGTCGGACGGTCGGTGGGCTTGATCGGCTTGTCCGCTCTCGCCACAACAAAAACGGAGTTATTATGAACGTGAAAAATCAACTTATACCTATGGTTGTCGAGCAAACCGGCAGGGGCGAACGCTCATACGATATTTATTCTCGACTGCTTGAAGACAGAATCATCTTTTTGACCGGTGAAATCGACGACAACGTTGCAGATCTCGTCGTTGCTCAGCTCATCTATCTCGAAGGCAAGGACTCCACAAAAGACATCAGTCTTTACATCAACAGCCCCGGCGGCTCTGTGTCGGCAGGTTTTGCAATCTACGACACGATGAACTATATCAAGTGTGACGTTTCCACCATTTGCATCGGCATGGCGGCGTCTATGGGTGCGTTTTTGCTCTCGTCAGGCGCAAAAGGAAAGAGATTTGCTCTTCCCAATGCAAAAGTGATGATCCACCAACCGCTCGGCGGCGCGCAAGGTCAGGCAAGCGACATCGCAATCCAAGCCAACGAAATCTTGAAGACCAAAAAGCGTATCAACGACATCCTTGCTCAAAACACGGCGCAACCGCTTTCAAAAATCGAAGTGGACACCGACCGCGACTTCTATATGACTGCGGAAGAGGCTGAAAAGTACGGCCTTGTGGACAAAATTTTCTATTCCAGAAAATAAGTCCCGACAAACAAGAAAAACCCACAATCAAGCGCGATATGCAAAAATGCGTGTTCTAACCGCATATATCACGCTCGTTCGGAGTATATAACAGTATGGAAAATTATCATAAAGAAACACATTGCAGTTTCTGCGGCAAAAGCGAAAGTGAAGTTGAGACCATCATCAACGGCCCCAACGGCATGTCCATTTGCAATGAATGTATAGAAACTTGCGAGTATATTCTCAACAAAGGCAAGAGCGAAGACAATTCGGGTTTGAGCTTGTACACGCCAAAGGAAATCAAGGCAAAACTTGACGAATATATCATCGGACAAGACAGCGCAAAACGCGTGTTGTCCGTTGCCGTGTACAATCACTACAAGCGCATAAGTCAGCTCGCCGACAAGAAAGACAAAGACGTTGTCATCGAAAAGAGCAACGTGCTTTTGCTTGGTCCGACAGGCTCCGGCAAGACGTTGCTTGCAAAAACGCTTGCGCAAATTCTCAACGTTCCGTTCGCCGTTGCGGACGCAACCACGCTCACCGAGGCAGGTTATGTGGGTGAAGACGTTGAAAACATCCTTCTCAAGCTCATTCAATCCGCCAACGGAGATCTCAAACGCGCAGAAATCGGCATCGTTTATATCGACGAAATCGACAAAATCGCAAAGAAAGGCGAGAATGTGTCCATAACTCGTGACGTGAGCGGCGAAGGCGTGCAACAAGCACTTCTCAAAATCATCGAAGGCACTGTTGCCAACGTTCCCCCGCAAGGCGGAAGAAAGCACCCCAATCAAGAGTGCTATCAGCTTGACACAACCAACATCTTGTTCCTTTGCGGCGGCGCATTTGTCGATTTGGACAAAATCATCGACCAAAGAAAAGACAATTCCAAGCTCGGTTTCGGCTCGGCGGTGAAAGGCACGGTGGATTATCGCTACGATGAGCTTATCGAGGCGTTGCAACCTGCCGATCTTATCAAATACGGTCTTATCCCCGAATTTGTCGGTCGTGTGCCTATCGTAGTCGGTCTCAACGCGCTTGATGAAAACGCGCTTGTCAAGATTTTGTCAGAGCCCAAGAACGCGCTTGTGAAACAATACAAATATCAATTTGAGCTTGACGGCGTGGATCTTGAATTTGAAGACGACGCTTTGATAGCGGTTGCTGCAAAAGCAATCCAACTCAATACGGGCGCGCGCGGATTGCGTGCAATCCTTGAAGACGTGTTGCTCGAACTCATGTTTGAGATTCCGTCCGACAATGACATTGAGAAAGTTATCGTCACAAAAAAGGCTATCGACAAGACCGAAAAGCCGATTGTCGTGAGAAAACAAAGCGAACAACAAAGCGTTGCAAACAACATTGCATAATCAAAAACAGCGCATCTAATGCGCTGTTTTTATGCTCTTTTGCGTTGGTGTGCTTTGAAAACTTGAAAAAGCATATTGTCAAAACGCATATTTGGCGTTGATACTTTTAAGGCACAAGATGTGGCGACATGTGCTTTTCACAATGTAAAGACGTCGCAAATCGGCAAAAATGACGGCAACTGTTTTTGAACAAAAACGATATATAGGTGAACGAATGATAAAACAAGCAAAGTTTATTATATCCGTGGCTGACGGAAAAAATATTCCAACTTACAACGCTCCCGAGATTGCCATTGCAGGCAAATCCAACGTGGGCAAGTCTTCCTTTATCAATTTTATGGTGAATCAGAACAAACTTGCCAAAACGTCGCAAGAGCCGGGGCGCACGCGTTTGCTCAACTATTTTGAGATCAACAACGGCGAGTACTATTTTGTGGACTTGCCCGGATACGGTTATGCAAAAGTCAACAGACAGGAAAAACAAAAGTGGGGTGCGCTGATTGAAAACTATTTTCAGACAAGCGAAAATCTCATCAACGTTTTTGTGCTTGTAGACATTCGTCACGAGCCGACCGATGATGACAAGATGCTCATCAATTATTTGTATTCCTATCGCATTCCGTTCACAATCATCGCAACCAAGGCGGACAAGCTCTCACGCGCGCAACAACAAAAGTGCAAGGCGCAAATCGCCTCGTCGCTTTGCGTCGGAGTGAAAGATATTCTCGTTACGTCATCGCTTGCAAAGACCGGCAAGGAAGACGTGCTTTGCCGTATCGATACTTTGCTTGAAAATCAACAATCGCTCAAATTGTCCGCAAGAAGCGGTGAAGAGAACGGTGAAGTCGAAGTTGCAACCGACAGCTTGGAAGGCGGTGAAGACGGGGCGAATACCACCGAAAAATAAGATTTTTCTATCCGAGAGAGATTTTTTGGTTTCAGCAAAAAATTGAAAAATGCCGAATTTGACAAAATCAAGTTCGGCATTTTATTTTTTACTTTTAGGTTATTTTTCTGTAAAAGTATTCTAAAAATCAAACAATTTGATAAAACTATTTCAAAAAGTGCTGATTTATATAATACATTTTAGAATTTATTTGCCAATTCTATCGTTCAGTCGATATCGCACACTTCGATCACTTTGTTCTCGACAAGGTCGCATGAAGTGAGAATATATTCAACTCCGTTCTTTTTAAAACGCGGTGTGACTCTCACGTTTTTGCCGTGAAGATGTCCGTACAGGGCATAGTCCACGTTGTATTTTTCAAGAAGGGCGGTCACTTCGGTGTCTTGATAGTTTGCGTCAAACGGCGGATAGTGCAAAAGCGCGATAAGCACGTCCCCGTCTTGTCGCATATCGGTTGCCGTGGAAAGCGAAAGATCAAGCCGAATAAGCTCTCTTTTGAAAATCTTGATATCATCTTCGCTTGTGTCTTTTGCGGGGATTGTCCAACCTCGCGAGCCTGCAATCACAATGCCTGCTCCGCTTTGAGTTTGCTCCCGATAGGCGTTGTTTTGTACAAAATTGAAAGCAGGGAATTTGGCGCGCATCTTGCTGAGAGTGCTCCAATAGTAATCGTGATTGCCGCGTACGACAAATTTTTTGCCGTTGAGAGCTTCAACAAGCGCATAGTCGGGCGCAGCTTCGTCTGCGGTCAGTCCCCAAGACATATCTCCGCCAAGCAAAACGAGATCACCGTCCGTGACCTTGTTTTGCCAATCTTCGCTGATTTTGGCGAAGTGGTTTTGCCAACCGTCCCCGAAAATATCCATAGGCTTTTCAACGGCGGTGGAGAGATGTAAATCGCTTATCGCAAAAACTTTCATGCGATTATTATATCATATCGCAATTTTTATTTCAATCTTACAGGATAATTATATTTGTCATTTGTTATATAGTTTATAAACTATATTGCTCGCATAATGCGTTTTTTGTCCGAACTACGCTTATTGTTTTATGTCGATTTCGAATGGTTGTAATTTCAATCGCTTGCATAATTTGGTTTGCGTGATGTGTTTATATACCGAACGATGTTTATTGTGCGGTTTGTCGATGTGTTATAACCGAGCAACGTCTATTTTTATTTTTGGTGGGGATTGATTGTGCGTTTCAATGGTTGTTTGACGTGAAAAAAATGACGGCTGTGCGCCGTCATTTTTAAGTAGAAGTGAGATTTTTTTGTGAGTTGTGCTGTATTGCTGCATACTTTTTGTGAGTTGTGTCGTATTGCCGTATGCTTTGTGTCGGCTGTGCCGTGTGCGATTTTTCTTTTTATTGTATTGCGTGCGCGTGCATGGTGTATGCTCGCGTGCGCATTGCGCATACACGCACGTGTGAACGGCATATATCACCCGTTTATTGCTCGTTTTTGCCGCGTAAAACCGTGATTTGTTTGCAAAATCGCGGTTTTAGGTGGGGAATATTGGCAGGTCGAACACGCCTTGGCATGCGTCTTGGCTAAATTCCGTACAAGGCGGGATTTTGCAATAGCCGTAGGACGGAATGAGAAGGTTGACGGGTGCTTGTACGCTCAAAATAACCGTCACGCAACAAGTGATGGAGAATGTGTTGTCGCTCACGTACACGCCGCGCGGAGAAGCAACGTTGACGGTTGCGGCGATGTTTGGTGTGATGACGCTGCCTGTGGGAACGCACATAACCACGTCTTGATTGAGCGATATCGAGCCTATGCCCGTGCCGGCTTTGCCGTCTGCGTCTGTGTAGGCGATTTGCACGGGGATCGAGATCGTTGCCGTGACGCGCGAAAGCCCCTGTCTGTCGGCGATCGGAGTGATCGTAAGGGCGGTTATCGTACCTGTTTGAGAAGTGGACGAGCCGCTTGTGAAAGTGAGTGGCAACGTAGGATTGGCAGGCGCAAGGGAAGTGAGCGCAACCGTTGCGTCGATGCTGGTCTGAAGCATGCAAGCGTCAAAGATTTTGACGGTTTGGATGCAGACTTTTTCGCACAAGCCATTCATAGGATTGCCGTTGATGTTCCCGGGACATCTGTCGGGAGTCGAATTGTTGTTGCAAAAAGACATCTTTTTATCTCCTTATTTTTTTTTGATTTGATGCAATATATGCGCGCTTGAAAATTTTGTTGCAAGGCGGAAAATCCGGATTCGGTAAAATTTTTCAAAAATGCAAAATGGAAAATTGTGGCGCAAAAGGGCGGCTATGTGGTTTCAAGCATTGAAAAATGCATAAGATTACGCATAAAAAAATGCGTCAAAACGTCAAATAATTCATTTTTGCATATTGGTGAAAAACTGATTTCGAGCAAAATTTGACTGTTTAGTGGGGTTTGTATTCGGTAAAAAATGCATGAAAAATCGCGTTTTGCATATAGTTTACTTATCAATCAATCAAAATGCATAAAAATGACAAAAATTCACTAAACAGTCGAAAAAATTTGTGGTCAAAAATGGAAAATAGTTCTTGACAAGTCTTCCGTATTGTTATACAATAACAAGCGTAAGGGGACTCTACACCCAATTTGTCCCCAAAAAGGAAGTCGCAATGGCAAAGTTCATGCTCGGCAATGCTCGTCACCAATTGGACGAGAAAAACAGATTCAGGATCCCCGTCAAGTTCCGCGAAGGACTGGGCGCAAATCCCTATTATCTGCCCGGCAAGAACGGCTGCATGTACATTGTCCCCGAAGAGAAGGTGGAAACGATGTTTGCCGAGATGGTCAACCAAAATCCGTACACTTCGGACACAGAGTTTACATCCGCCGTGTTTTCGTTCAGCGGTTCGCTTGAAGAAGATGCGCAAGGCAGAGCGACGCTCGACAAGACGATCAAGGACAAATTCGGTTTTCAAAAGGAGCTTGTGTTTGTCGGCAAAATGTCGTATTTGGAAGTGTGGCCCGCAGAGAAGTGGGAAGAAAGATACGGCGTGCTCGATCCGAACAAGCTCGACAAGATGATCCAAGACCTTCAAAAATACGGGGTGTAACGATGGAATTTGCGCATATCCCCGTGATGTTGGACGAGTGCCTTGAAGGGCTGAACATCAAAGCGGACGGAATTTACGTTGACGGCACGGTGGGCGGCGCAGGACATTCAATCGAGATTGTCAAAAGACTGTCAGGGAATGGCAGACTGATATGCGTCGACAAAGACGAAGACGCTTTGAAGGCGGCAGGCGAAAGACTTGCACCGTACAGTGACAGAGTGACCTTCATCCACGACGATTACAAAAATCTCGTCGCCGAGCTTGACTCGATAGGAGTTGGCAAGGTGGACGGAATATTGCTCGACCTTGGAGTGAGCAGCTATCAGCTCGACAATGCCGAACGCGGATTCAGCTATATGAAAGACGCGCCGCTTGATATGAGAATGGATAGATCGCAAAGAATATCCGCCTACGAAGTGGTGAACGGATACTCCGAGAGCGAACTTGCGAGAATACTCTTTGACTACGGTGAAGAAAAGCTTGCAAGACAGATTGCAAGAAACATCGTCAGAGCAAGAGCCGAAAAGCCGATTGAAACGACGCTCGAGCTTGCAAAGATAGTGGAAGACACCTATCCTGCAAAGACGAGATGGAAATTCGGACACCCGTCAAAACGAACCTTTCAGGCAATCAGAATAGAAGTGAATGACGAGCTGTCAAGTCTCGGAGAAGCGGTGACGCAAATGGCGAGAAGACTTGAAAAGGGCGGCAGAATGGCGGTGATCACCTTCCATTCGCTCGAAGACAGAATCGTCAAATCCGCATTTAAGGAACTTAGCCTTGCTTGCACGTGTCCGCCGGACTTTCCCGTGTGCGTGTGCGGAAAGGTGCAGGAAGTGGAACTCGTCAACAAAAAGCCGATCGTGGCAAGCGAAGGCGAGCTTGAAAAGAACAGCAGATCTCAAAGCGCAAAGCTGAGAGTGATTGAAAAATTGTGATAAAACACTAGATGATATAAAAACAAACCAAAAAAATAACAGGATAAGAAAGGAAGATGAAAATCGATTATCTAAAAGGGTCAAATGCGGGTAATCGACAATCTAAAAAGGGGTACGACTATGGCAATCACATTGGACGAATTGTTGGGTAGAAACACACAAAGCGCACAGCAAGACAGCGTTGAGCGTTTTCCGTCATACGAAGATTTCAAAGCAAGAAACAGTGTAAATCAATATCCGCAAGCGAACGCGCAACAACCCGTCCGCTACAATTTCGATATGGCTCCCGCGCAAGCTCCCAGAAGTGTGGAGAGCGTGAGAAACTACGAAGCGTCCAGACCATACGTTGCGCCGCAATCGAGCGAATATCAAACGCGCGATTATCCTTTCTATGACAATCTCCGCCAAGACAGAGCGCAATATCAACCCACTCAAACCGTCGATTATGCGCAATATGCTCAACCCGCTCAAAGAGTGGAGCAAATGCCTGCCGCGCCCGTTCAACGCGAAGATCATCACGATTTTTACGATTTCACCGCGCAAGACAGCGAGAGATTGAGCGATCAAGAACTTTATGAAAGACTTGCTCATTCCAATATGCAACAAGGTCCTGTGTTTGAAGATAGGCGCTCGGCGGCACGCACCGGTCTTTTTGCTCGCAAGGCGCAAAGAACTCAAGATATGAGCGAACAAAAACAACGCGGCAGACTCAACACGAAGGGCAAAATCATTCTCGGCGTGTATCTTGCAGTCATCGCTCTTGTTGCGTCGCTTATCATCGTCAACGCAACCAAAATCAACCAAGGCAAAGCGGTCACTCCGTCTTCAAAAGTCGAAACCGTTGCTCAAAGCGCGAATAATACGGAATCTTTCGGAATAGATTCCAACTATGAAGTGCGCATCTAAAACCAAAAAAGACAACAAACCCAATCTTCTTTATAATCCAACAAAAAGACTGTCGGCAATAATATTGCTGATGGTCTTTTTGTTTGTTGCCGTTTTCGGAAAAATGTTTACGGTGATCATTCTAAACGGCGGCAAATTGCAGGTGAGAGCAACGTCGCAATGGCTTAGGGACGTTCCGACGGACGCGCCGCGCGGAAAAATCTTGGACAGAAACGGAAAAGTGCTTGCAAAGACCGCCACTCGATACAATTTGTACGTTCGCCCCGGGGATACCGAGGACAAGGAAGGCGTTGCAAGGCTGCTAAGCGAAGTGTTTGGTTTTCAGTACGAAAAGACGCTTGAGAAAATCTCCAAGCGAGTGAGCGAAGTGACGGTGGCTACGGGAGTGACAAAAGAGCAGTTATCTGCAATCTATCAAAGCGGACTTGGCGGAATATACTATGCCGAAGACAACCATAGGTTTTATCCGTACGGTGATTTTATGACACAACTGATCGGATTTTGCTCCTCGGACGGATACGGGCAAACGGGGCTCGAGGCGTACTATGACAAATATCTTACGGGCGTGAACGGAAAGATTTTGACTGAGGCGGATTTGGTGGGCAAATCGTTGTCCGACAGCGGATATTATCTTCCGTCCGTGAGCGGTTTTGACCTTGTCACCACTTTGGACGCAGGCTTGCAAGCGATTGTGGAAGGCGCGGTTGCCAATGCGGTGGGAAAATTTTCGCCAAAAGGCGTGATGTGCGCAGTGATGGACTACACAAACGGCGATATTCTCGCGCTTTGCGAATATCCGTCTTTTGATTTGAACAACGTGCCGAGAGATAACCTTCAAACTCTGTTTGAAAACTCAAAGAGCAAATTTGTGTCCACGGTGTTCGAGCCGGGATCTACTTTCAAGATTTTGACGTCTGCCGCCGCGCTCGATTCGGGAGCGGTGAGCGTGCACGACAGGTTTTATTGCGCGGGATCGAGAGTGGTGGACGGCAAGAAAATACGGTGTTGGAAGGCAAAAGGACACGGCTCGATAGATTTTGCCGGCGGTGTGGAAAACAGCTGCAACTGCGTGTTTATGGACTGCGCTTTGAGAATGGGCACGGACAAATTCTATGACTATTTGCGAGCTTTCGGTCTTGGCAAAAAGACTGGCATTGACGTTACTGGCGAAACAAGGGGAATATTTATCGACCAAAATCTCGTCAAAAACGTAGATCTTGCAAGAATCGGGTTCGGACAGGCGGTTGCCGTCACTCCGATCGGGCTTCTGAGCGCAACTTCGAGCGTTGTCAACGGCGGGGTGAGCGTAAAGGCGCACGTTGCAAACAAATTTGTGGATTGCAACGGAAAACTCGTTGCCGACACCGACTTTTCGGGCGGCGAAAGGGTTGTGTCCAAACAGACGTCGGATACTATGCGCGAATTGCTAAAAAGCGTGGTTACGTCGGGCAGCGGCAAAGGCGCGTACGTTGCCGGGTATGAAATTCTCGGCAAGACGGGCACGGCACAAAAGTATGAAAACGGACAAATCGCGCGCGGAAAATACATCTCGTCCTTTCTCGGTTTTTCGGCAAGCGAAGGCGCAAATCTCGGAGTGCTTTTCATCGTTGACGAGCCCAAAGGGTATATGTACTACGGCTCGCTTGTCGCCGCGCCCATGGTGAGAGCGATTTTTGAGAGCGCGTTTGCGTATCTCGGGATCGATCCGAAGTATACGGGGGATGAAGAGAAGATAATAGGCAAAGAATTTTTGTTGCCGAACTTTTTGGGCATGAGCGTTGCGGCTGCAAGAAACGAACTTGCAAAACTCGGACTTTATTGCGAGATTGACGGAGAAGGCGGCGAAGTGAAGGGGCAGTATCCCGTGGCAGGGGTGAAAGTTGACAAGCGCAACACGGTGCTTTTAATCACCTGAAACGTGCGTATAGTATCGGCGGATATAAATCGCATTTTGAAGCGTTTGATTTTATAGCATGCGCTTTTTTATTTCTTGAAAATCGGCTGAAACCTCTCTATTCAGTGGGGAATTTTGTCGAATATCGCAAAAAGAATTTCCGTTTGCGTCTTCTTTTGCGGTTGGGTTGAAAAGGTCGGCTACACTCATTATTATGAGTGTATCAACAATCAAGGAGACACTTTATGAAACTTGAAAAATTGCTTGAAAACGTTGAAGTTGTCAAGTGGAATTGCACATCGGATTTTGAAATCGAAGGCATCAAAACCAATTCGCGCGAAGTGGAAAACAACGATCTTTTCGTGTGTTTGGAAGGCATAAACGATGACGGCAATCGTCATCTTTCAGAGATCGAAACGACGTTTGTCGCGCTCACGGACAAAGAACCGAGCGACAAAAACGTCAAATACGTGCTTGTGGCAAACGCAAGAAAAGCGTATGCGCAAGTGTGTGAAAACAAGTTTTTGAGACCGCTTGACGATATGAAACTCGTGACCGTTGTCGGCACGAACGGAAAAACTTCGACAGCGCACTATCTTAGCCAAATGCTTGAATTTGCTGGATACAAAACGGGAGTTATCGGCACGGAAGGTCATTTTATTTGCGGCGAAAAGGTTGGGCAAAGTCTTACCACTCCCGATCCCTATGAGCTTAACGAACTGTTCTTCAAGATGAGAGCAAAGGGCTGTGACGTCGTAATCGCCGAAGTCAGCGCGCATGCGATATATCTTGAAAAATTGGGAGATATTAAGGCGGATATCGGCATTCTGACCAACGTGTCGCAAGATCATCTTGACTATTTCAAGGATTTTGCAAACTATCGTGGCGTAAAAATGGGATATTTTGAAAACGGCAACGCAAAAATCGCCGTTGTCAACGTGGACGACGAGAGCGGACGGATTCTTCTTCAAAGGCTTGAAAAAACAAAGGGAGTGAAGAGCGTTAGTTACGGCTTGAAAGAGCCGAGCGACGCTTTTGCCATTGACGTTGAAGAAAACATAGACGGAGTGAAATTCGTGGCGAACGTTTTTGACGACATCGTGGACGTAAAATCACGACTCTACGGCGAGTTTAGCGTGTACAACTTGCTTGCGGCGATGACTGCTTGCAAGATTCTCGGCATAAGCGGAGAAACGCTTGCGCATGCGGTGCGAAAAGTGAAGAACGTCAAGGGCAGGTTTTCGGTGTTGCCGTGCGAAAAAGGCACGATCATCATCGACTATGCACACACGCCCGAAGGACTCAGGAACTTGCTTTCGACCGCTCGGACAATCACAAAATCTCGGCTTATCACGCTGTTCGGATGCGGCGGCGAAAGGGATAAATCCAAGCGCGCGATTATGGGCAAAGTTGCATCGGAATTTAGCGACTGCATAGTGCTTACAAGCGACAATCCGCGCGGAGAAGATCCTGCCGACATCATAAGGCAAATCGAGTGGGGAGTGAGCGTAAAGGACGTCAAATGCATACAGGATCGCGCCGAAGCCGTGCGGTTTGCGATCTCCGAAATGGAAGAAGGCGACACGCTTGTTTTGGCAGGCAAGGGCAACGAAAACTATCTTGAAATCAAGGGCAAAAAAATCCCGTACAGCGATTTTGACGTGGTGGCGAGATACGGGCAACTGAGATGAGCGCGCTCAATAAACTGCTTACCTATTTTGTGTGTTCTGTGATATTTGCGTGCTTGATTGCGCCGATTGTGATCAAGATCATGTCAAAGCTCAAAGCGAAGCAAACGGTGCTGGGATACGTCACGCAACACGCAAGCAAGAGCGGCACTCCCGCTATGGGCGGATTTATATTTCTTTTGCCCACGCTTATCTTTTCGCTCGTGGAGTGGAAAAGGCTGTCCATAGTCGCCGCCGTTGCGACTATGGGGTTTTGCGTGCTCGGATTTTTGGACGATTTCATAAAGGTGCGATTCAGCCGCAATCTCGGTCTGAAACCATACCAAAAAATCATCGGACAAGTGGGGCTTGGGCTTATTGTCGGCTATTTTGTCTACGCGTCCAAAAACGTGGGGAGCGCAATCGATTTGCCGCTGACCGATCTAACGCTGGATATGAAGTGGGGCATTATACCTTTCGTTGCGCTCGTGTATATCGCAACCACAAACTCGGTCAATCTAACGGACGGATTGGACGGACTTGCAGGCTACACGGCGGTGGCATATTTTTCGTGGTTTGCAATTCTCATATATTTTATATATGAAGACGCACTTTTGGCAAACGACGTCGAATATGCAGGCGAGATATTGTCGCTCGGAGTATTTTGCGTGTCCATGCTCGGCTCGTTGCTCGGCTATCTGGTCTTCAACGGTTATCCCGCAAAGATAATGATGGGGGACACCGGCTCTCTTGCGTTGGGCGCGGCGTGCGCGAGCGTTGCGGTTTTTTCAAAAAATCCGCTTTTGATAATCACTTCGGGCATAATGTACGTGTTTTCGAGCATATCAGTTATATTGCAGGTGCTGTCCTTCAAGCTCACGAAAAAACGGATATTTCTCATGTCGCCGTTTCATCATCATCTTGAAATGAAAGGCTTGCACGAGAGCAAAATCGTGACGATATATTTTGTTGTGAGCATGATTGGCGGCGCGCTGACTTTGATTTTCGGAAGGACGATATGAGAATTGTGGGCAAAAACGTGGTGATTTACGGCTTGGGCGCAAGCGGAATTGCCGCATACGGACTTGCAAAAGAGAAGGGAGCAAAGGTGATTGTTTATGACGACGATCAAAATTTGAAGGGCGCAACTCATGCAAAGAGCGTGTTTGACGGCGCGGATTTGGTGGTGATAAGCCCGGGAGTTGACGGCGCGAAAGATTTTTTGCTTGACGCAAGGCTTTCGTCGTTGCAGGTGACGAGCGAGCTTATGCTTGCAAGCGAGTTTTGCGCCGCAGAGCAAATTGCGGTGACAGGCACAAACGGCAAAACAACCACCACTTTGCTCATCGACGCGATATTGCAAAGATCGGGCGCGCACTCTCACGCCGTGGGCAACATAGGCACGCCGTTTTCGGCGATTGCCGACAAGCTCGATTCAACCGAGATTGCAGTGATAGAAGCAAGCAGTTTTCAGCTTGAAAACAGCGTGGGATTTGCGCCCGACGTTGCCGTTGTGCTCAACATTGCTCCCGATCACCTTTCAAGGCACAAGAGCATGCAAAACTACAAAAACGCAAAGGCGAATATCTTTCTTGCGCAGAGCGAAAGCGACACTCTTGTGTACAATGCGGACGATGAGATAGTGTGCGAAACGGTGCAAGCGGCAGTGTCGCAAAAGATTCCGTTCAGCACAAAAAGGATCGTGGCGGACGGCGCGTACATATCCTCGGGGTTTGCGTGCTACAAGGGTGTGCCGGTGGTTGCGCTCGAAGACACGGATTTTGCGGGCAACGAACTCGAAGACGTGCTTGCGGCAATCGCCGTGTGTATGCATAGGGGAGTGTCCGCATTTTGCATTGCGTCGGCAATTACCGATTTTGCAAAGCCGAAGTACAGGCGCGCATTGAGCGCAATCGTGGGCGGAGTGAAGATTTTCAACGACTCGAAGTCAACCAACGTGTCCGCCTTGCAAAGTGCGATAGGTTGCGTGGGAGATTGCTCGCTGATTATGGGCGGAATGCTCGGCAGCGAAGATTTTGACAAATTGTTTGCCGATATGCCGACAAGCGTCAAGTATATAGCCGTGACGGGTGAAAATTCCGACGAGATTTTGCATGCCGCTCAAAAGGCGAAATTTGACAATATTTGTCGCTTTTCCGACCTAAAAACCGCGCTGTTTGCCGCCTATGACGAAGGTGTGAAATTGTCCGTTGACAGTGTGCTTTTCTCGCCTGCAAGCAAGAGTTTTGACTGCTACAAAAACTATGAAGAGCGTGGCAAGCGATTTGACGAATGTGTCGTCAAGTTGAGAGTTGCAAGATGAAAGCGGCATTGAAAAATCGAAAAATCATGCCCACGAGCTTGCGCGCAAGCGAATACGCGCATAATGCACCCGCAATCGCAAGCGAATACACGCATAATGCGCTCGCAAGCGAGAGCGCGATGTGTGCATACGAGCGTGGGAGCGTAGCGAGAGTGTGTGCGTGCGAGAGCCCGGTGAGCGTATGCGCGGTCGCGAGCGATGAGCGCGCGCCGCACGGGCGAGAGCATGTGGGCATGCGGCGTGCGTACGCAAGGAGCATGCGCGCGAAAAGACGCGCAAAATCGCAAGTTGAAAACGGATATTCGGGCGAGAGCGTTTTGGGATACGGCAAGACGGACAGAACGCTTGTTTTTGTCGCATTGCTCCTAAGCGTTCTCGGCATCGTGTTCATATATTCGGCATCGAGTTATTCGGCGCAAAAGCAGTTCGGCGATGCGTTTCACTATGTCAAAACGCAGTCCGTGGCATTGGCTTTGGGCGCGTTTTGCGCTTTTGCGTTGTGGATGACGGATATGAAAACGATAAAAAAGTTCTCGCCGATACTCTACGTTGTCGGGCTTGTTCTTTTATCACTCGTGTTCGTGCCCGTGATAGGCGTTGAAAGCTATGGCGCGAAAAGGTGGCTCAATCTCGGTTTTTTCACCATACAACCGAGCGAATACGCAAAGTTTTTCACCGTGCTTGCCATTGCCGCTTTCTCATCGAAAAAGGATATGCGCAAGTTTTCAAACGTGCTTGCGGTGCTGCTCATAGGCGGCTTGACTTGCGTTTTGCTCATTTTAGAGCCGAATATGTCCATAACCGTGTGCATGGCGGGTGCGGTGTTTCTTATGCTGTTTGCGGTGGGCGCGAAAACTTCTCATCTCGTGTGCCTTATTCTGCCGGCAATCGCAGGTGCTGTGGCGCTTGTGCTTGTCGAGCCTTATCGCTTTCAACGCTTGCTTGCTTTTCTCGATCCGTGGAAATCTCCGCTCGAAGAAGGCTATCAACTCATTCAGTCCTACTATGCGTTGGGAAGCGGCGGTTTGTTTGGGGTGGGGCTGTTCAAATCTCGCCAAAAATATCTGTTTTTGCCCTTTGCCGAGAGCGACTTTATCTTGTCGGTGGTGGGCGAAGAAACAGGGCTTTTCGGCATAGCGGCGGTGATGATTTTGTTTGCCGTGTTCGTGTGGCGCGGCTTGATAATCGCAAGAAACGCACGCGACAGATTTTCTTGTTATGCGGCGTTGGGCATAACCGCGGTGACAGGGCTTCAATCGCTTGTCAACATGGCGGTGGTGTGCGGAGCAGTGCCGCCCACAGGCTTGCCTTTGCCGTTTATGAGCGCAGGCGGAAGTTCGCTTGTGGCGTATCTCGGCGCAGTTGGAGTGCTTGCCAATATATCCAAAAACTCCGCGCCGTATCTAAGGGTGGATTCTTTTTATGAAAGATAAGACGTATTTTGAAATTTCGGGCGGCAATTCGCTTGTGGGTAGAGTGTGTATGCACGGCGCGAAAAACGCCGTTCTTCCGCTGATTGCGGCAGGCATATTGACAAAAGATACCGTGACCGTCAAGGACTGTCCATACATATCGGACGTTGACGCGATGATAGGCATTTTGCAATCCTTGGGCGTTGGCGTGGCGCGCGTCGGGCGTAGTGTGAGCGTGCATACGCAAGCGAAACACGCGTGCGTGAAGGACTCGCTTTGCAAAGATATGCGCTCGTCCATGTTTATGCTCGGCGCACTGCTTGCAACGCTCAAAGAAGTGGAACTTGACTATCCCGGCGGATGCAAAATAGGCGCAAGACCGCTTGACATTCACCTTGACGGACTTTGCCGTATGGGCGCGAAAATCGAGCCGACTTCATCGGGCGTAAGATGCCGCGCAAAGCAACTTGTCGGAGCGGATATCGTGATGAAATATCCGAGCGTGGGCGCAACCGAGAATTTGCTTATGTGCGCAACGCTCGCAAAGGGCGAAACCACGCTTGTCAACTGTGCAAGAGAGCCGGAGATTGTGTCGCTTGCAAGCTGCTTGCGAGCTATGGGCGCGCGCATATCGGGGGACGGCACTTCGGTTGTCCGAGTGCAAGGCGTGGACGAGTTGGGCGGATGTGAATTTACGCCGATAGGGGACAGAATCGTGGCGGCAACGCTTTTGGTTGCTGCAAACATAACGGGCGGCGAGATAGAGATTGACGGTGTGGGCAAAAATATGCTCGGAGCGGTGTGCGATGCGGTGGAAAGCAAGTATTGCAAGATTTCGGGTGACGGCAATTCTATTAGAGTTGTGTCTTTTGCAAAGCCGAAAGCCGTCAGTGTCACAACGGCGCCGTATCCGCTTTTTCCCACCGACGTTCAGCCGCAGATTTTTGCAAGCGCGTTGTTTTCGGACGGCGTGAGTTCGATAAAAGAAACGGTGTTTGAAAACAGGTTTGCGCACGCAAAAGAGTTTGCCAAGACGGGCGCGGACGTGAGCGTGCAAGGCAATCTCGCGCGCATAATAGGCGCACGCACGCAAGACAGAGCGATAAGATTGAATGCTTGCGATATGACGGCAAGCGATTTGCGGGGCGGCGCGGGACTTATGCTCGCCGCATTGGGACTAAACGGCAAAAGCAGGGTGTACGGCGCGGAGTATATAGACCGCGGATATGAGAAAATCGAAGACATGTTTTGCTCGCTCGGCGCAAGCGTGATACGCAAAAACGCACGATAATTCACGGTTATTCGACAATAAAAGCCGCTTAGCGACAAAAAATAGGCATTTTTGCAAACTTTTCATTAAAAAAGCATTGACAGCTTTTCATTTTTTATATAATATTATTATAAATTATACGCGCGAGTGCGCGCTTTGTCGGAGAAAAAAATGGGTTCGCTGTTCACCAAGGATATTGCCGTGCTTGACGTAAACTCTCGCCTTGTGACCGCCATAGTCGGTTCAAAAAGAGCGCAGAGCGTTTTCGGCATCAAAGCAATGGCGGAAAAACAACATCAGGGTTATGAAAACGGTGAGTGGTTCGACAAGGACGAAACTGTCGAATTTGCAAAATCCGTGCTTGTAGAAGCAATGAAAGAGGCGGAATCTCGCACCAAGAGATTGTTTGTGGGAGTGCCTGCCGAATTTGTCGTGGTCATCACCAAGGAAGTGAGCATCCGTCTTGACAGAAGGCGCAGAGTCGTTGACGACGACATTGCCTACTTGCTCAAAAAGGGCGACGATTTCGATTCAAACAAATACGTGACGATCAACACCAGCGCGATCTACTATTCGCTTGACGATCAAGACAAGATCTACAACGACGTTCGCGATATGGAGGCTGTGAAGGTTGACGCTTGCGTGTCCTACATGCTCTGCGAGAAGTCGTTCATCGACATGTTCGACAAGGTTGCAAGTTCGCTCGGGTTCACGGACGTGAAGTACGTTGCCACTTGCTGGGCAGAGTGCATGGCCCTTCTTGAAAAGGAGCAACGCGACAACGTGTATATGCTCATTGACGTCGGATATCTTTCTTCGTCCGTGTGCATAGCAAAGGGCGAAGGCATCCTTGACATGAAGTCGTTCTCTATGGGCGGAGCGCACATCTGCGCGGATATATTCGAGGCTCTCGACGTGCCGTTTGACATGGCGGAAGAAGCAAAACGCCTTGTGGATCTCAATCTCAATTACAGTGACGAGGCTGTGCTTGTGAGCGACGGCGACAACGTCGTGTATGCGGCGGACGCTTGCGAAGTTGCAAAAAACAGGCTTGACGTTTTCGTGGAAGTGCTTGCGGGCATTTTCAAAGAGATCGAAGACGATGCGCCGTCTTATATGCCCGTGTACATCACAGGCGAAGGCATCGCGTCTATGCGCGGCGCAACCAAATATTTGAGCGAACAGCTCGGCAAAAACATGGAAATTATCACTCCGAAACTCCCCGGTTTCGTCAAACCCGAAGACTGCTCCAAGGCGTCTTTGCTCGTTATGGCGGACAATCTCTCAAGGTTCGATTTCGGAGCGTTTATAAAAAAGTTATTCAACGGAGGTAAAAAATGATAGATTTTGAAAAATTCGGCTGGACTCCGAGCGATGAGTCGCAAAGCGAAGTCGATGACCAAGTGCAAGAAGAAGAGATCGTAGAGGAGCAAATCCCCGAGGTCGAAGAAACGCACGAAGAATATCAACCCGTTTCTCAAAAGAAACCGGGCAAAGCAAACATCGTCGTCGTCGGCGTGGGCGGTGGCGGAAACAATGCCGTCAACAATATGATTCGCGCAGGCGTCAAGAGCGCAAGTTTCGTTGTGATGAACACGGATATGCAAGCTCTCAACATGTCGCTTGTCGCACCCCATTGCAAGATTCAACTCGGCGCAAACATGACAGGCGGTTTGGGCGCAGGCTCCGATCCCGAAGTGGGCAGAAAGGCAGCCGAAGAGTCGCGTGAACGCATCAAAGCGGCTCTGAAAGATATCGACCTTCTTTTCATCACCGCAGGTATGGGTGGCGGAACGGGTACGGGTGCAGCTCCCGTGATTGCGGAAATCGCAAAATCTATGGGCATTCTCACCGTCGCAGTCGTCACCAAACCTTTCAACTTCGAAGGCGCACAACGTATGAAAAATGCGGAAGAAGGCATCAAAAATCTCAAAAACTTCGTTGATACGCTCTTGGTTATCCCCAACCAAAAACTCATCGAAGTGCTTGACAAGAACATTTCCTTCAAGCGCGCGTTTGAAATCGCCGACGACGTTCTCCGTCAAGGCGTGCAAGGCGTGAGCGACGTCATCGCCAACCCCGAGCTTATCAACCTCGACTTTGCGGACGTTCGCACCATTCTTTCCAACAAAGGTCTTGCTCACATGGGCATCGGCTACGGCAAGGGCGAGAAGAGAGTCATCGAGGCTGTGCGCGGCGCAGTGTTCAGTCCGTTGCTTGAAACTGACATCGAAGGCGCAACAGGCATCATCGTCAACATCACAGGCGGTGAAGATATGCTCCTTGGCGAAGTCACCGAGGCTTGCGACATCGTCAAACAAGTTGTCGATCCCAGCGCAAATATCATTCTCGGCACGGCTTTTGTCCCCGACAAGAAAGACATCGAGATCACCATTATCGCAACAGGCTTTGTGGACAGAAACGAAGTGCCTGCAAGAAGCAGTGCGCCGCAACCTGCTCGTACGTCTTCTTCGATCTTTGCTCAAGCAGCGCAAGAGCAAGCGGCGGCAAACGTCGATGAACCCGAAGAAGAGAAAGAAGAGCCCGTCTACAAAGAAGACATCTTTGCAAATCGTCCCATCTTCAATCAGATGAGACAACCCGCGCCCCAAGAGCCTGCACAACCTGTTGTTCAACCTAGTGCGGCGCAACCCGTTCAACCCGTTGCACCTCAACCCGTCGAGCAAGCTCAAGTGCAATCTTCAAGAGTGGAAGTGCCGTCAAGACAAGTGCCTGCTTTCTTGAGAAGACTCAAAAAGGACAGAGATTGACAAACATTGTGTTTTCGGTCATCTAAACGGCTCAAATCGCATATTTCATCAAGTGTGAGATTGTGATTATGCTTTGAAAAACATCAAAATCAAACGATAATTTTGTTGTAAAATCCTTGCATTTTCGTGCAGGGATTTTTCTATATTGAGCGGACAATTTCAAAAAATCTCGCGACAGCAAAGGAAAAATTTTTCGCAACGCAAGTGCTATCATTTGATCAAAGGGCAAATATGAGCGTGTATGTGGAACTTGTAATTTTCAACAATCTCGCAATCGACTTTTTGCTGATTGTCGCAACGCAAATCGTAAGGCGCAGAAGAATACGAAAACTGCGCGTGTCGTTTGCGGTTTTGCTCGGCGCGGCGGTTGCCACGCTGTATCCGCTTGCGCCTGTTGGCGTTCAAATTGCGGTGAAGATATGTCTTGCGCCGATTATGACGGCGATTTTCGATACTTACTCGCTATCTAAGAGAAAATGCACAAATTTCCGAAAGAATAAAAACGATGTGAAGTGCGAAAATAATGTGGACAACTCGGTTTCGGCAAAAGGGCGTAGTGCAAATCTAAACTTGAAGATACTCGGTGTTAAGGAATACGTCAAATCTCTTGTCGTATTCGTGATTGCGACTTATGCCGTAGGCGGAATTACGTTCGGAGTGTCATATTTGTTAGGAGTTGACGTGAAATCTTATGCGGCGTTCGGACTTGTTGCGTGCGCAATTGCAATAACGCTTATATGCGCGCGTGTATTGAGCAAAAAACGCTCGTCGAACGCTTCCGCGCTCACGATTGCGAATATAAGCGTTGACGGGCGCAAAATCGCGCTTACGGGCTTGTGCGACAGCGGCAACACGCTTGTTGACGGTGTGAGCGGTCTTCCCGTGGTCATATTGTCGGCAAATGCCGAAAAACAGCTCGGCAAAACGGACATAGAAGGCTTTTTGAGCGTTGTGACCGTGAGCGGCGAGAGCAATATGCCCATAACAAGGCTACAAGACGTGGAAGTTGCAGGCAGGCGTTTATCGTGCATGGCGGCATTGTCGAGAAAAGATTTTGAGAATTGCGATTTGATTTTGCAAAATTCGATGTTCTAATCGGGTGTTTTGACAAAATTCAACCGCCGCTTATCAAAAAATTCACGCTCGATACATAAAAAGGAAAAATTTGGAGATTATATATGAAAGGAAAACTCAGACGATTTTTTCAAAGATTGCTGATTTTGCTCGGAATAAAGTCACCGAGCGAAGTGGGCTACATATCCCAAACCGGCAGTTTGCCATCGCCGTTTACGCCCGAAGAAGAGCTAGAGACGGTGAAGAGGTTTCTCGGCGGTGACGAAGAGGCGAGATTGCAGCTGATAGAGCACAATTTGCGCCTTGTGGTGTACATTGCCAAGCGATTTGACAACACCGGCGTTGATATGGACGATTTGGTGTCAATCGGCACGATAGGGCTCATCAAGGCGGTGGGCGGCTACAATCCCGACAAGAACATCAAACTTGCCACGTTTGCGTCAAGGTGTATCGAAAACGAAATACTTATGCATTTGCGAAAAACGGGCAAGACGCGCTCGGAAGTGTCGCTTGACGAGCCGCTCAACGTGGATTTTGAAGGGAATACGCTGTTGCTCAGCGACGTTTTGGGCACAGATCCCGATGCCGTGTACGACAAAGTGGAATCCTCCGATGAAAAGCAGATGCTCAAAGACACCTTTGAAAAACTGCCCGACAGAGAACGTCAGATTCTCGAACTCAGATTCGGGCTGTACGGCAAGGAAGAGAAGACGCAAAAGGAAATCGCCGACATGATGGGCATATCTCAATCCTACATATCCCGCCTTGAAAAGAAGATTGTGGAGAACTTAAAAAGGGATATGCAAAAGCTCGGCTAATGCGCTCGAAATCTCTTTTATATCAAATGATATAAAATAAATTTCAAATAATCAATATTTATTAATAAATATTGCCCGTACATACTCTCGCAGTTTTGCGAAAAGGAGAAGTGTATGGGCAAAGTTGAAATTTGCGGTCTTGACACCGCAACGTTACCCAAGATAAACTCAAAAGAATGTGACGAACTTATCTTGAAAATTAAGGACGGTGACGAAGACGCAAAAGATTTGTTCTTGCGCGCAAATATGCGGCTTGTGCTGTCTTGCGTTGGCAGATTTTCAAAATCGCAGGAGAGCGCGGACGATTTGTTTCAGGTGGGTATGGTGGGGCTTTTGAAGTCGCTTGAAAATTTTGACATCGGTTTGGGCGTTCGCTTTTCAACGTACGCCGTGCCGATGATCATCGGCGAGATGAAACGCGCAATAAGGGACAGAACGACAATAAAAGTGTCACGGAGCATGCGTGACGTTGCCTATCGAGCCTTGAAAGCGAGAGAAGAGCTGTCAAAGCTCAACGCAAACGATCCGAGCATGCTTGAAATCGCCAAAGAAATCGACGTGCCGATCGGCGAAGTTGCGTGCGCGCTCGACGCAGTCAGCGAGCCGCTGTCCTTTTACGAGCCTGTGTTCAGCGACTCGGAAGAGAGTGTTGAGCTCATCGACCAACTATCCGACAAAAAGGAAAACTCGGACAATTGGACGGAAAAGATTGCACTGTACGAGGCGTTCAAGCACGTGCCGGACAGAGAGCTGCAAGTGGTGAAACTGCGCTATTTTGACGGCAAAACGCAGGTTGAAATCAGCAAAATCGTGGGAATATCGCAAGCGCAAGTTTCCCGTCTTGAAAAATCCGCTCTCGAAAAAATCAGAGAGTGTATGGCGTAATCTCGCTTTTGTCAATACGGATTGCTCTCGTATTGCTTCAATAGGGAGTGAAATCAGTGGAGAAACAATCATATAGCTGAAATTGCCGCAAACAAATCGACAATAGTAAAAAATACCGTATTATATCAATTGATATAAAATAATCACCTTGCAAAGCAAGGTGACATACATATACTCATACATGTTATATTCAAATGCGGTGGGTGCGCTATATTGCGCATTTTTTTGTATCATTGCCCGGGAGAATGCGGCTCGTCGTTTTGCGATTCATCGGCTTTTAGAGAGAACACGCCGCTCGACACCATTTCCACAAGGATGGCGTCTTGTCCGATTTTGATGATGCGATTCCAAGGGATATATATGCTTTCCGCGCTTGTCAGGCTTTTCAAAAAACTTTTCTTGCCCGGCACGACCAAGCCGCCGATTGTTCCGCATCCGTTGAAAATCAAATCGCACGTATTGCCGAGTTCTTTGCCGTCCGCCACGTTGACGACGGTCTTTTTTGACAATTCGATGAAAGAATATTGCCTTGCGTTCATAATACGACTATATTCGCGCTCGATGAAAAATATTCGCATAAAATTAACGCTATTGTGGCTTGAGAAGGGTTTTGCACACTAAATGTTGTATTTTTTGCAAGAAAACGTTTACAAAACTTATAATATATTGTATAATACTGCCATAAATTGTCGAGGTAAAAGGGCATGAAGTGTATTTATTGCGGCAGCATGGACAGCAAGGTTGTGGATTCAAGACAAAACGAAGACGGCACGTCAATCCGTCGTCGCAGAGAGTGCGTCGTTTGCGGAAAGCGTTTCACGACTTACGAGACTGTGGAAAGCACGCCGATTATGGTTGTCAAAAAGGACGGATCGCGCCAAGCGTTTGATCTTAACAAGATCAAGATCGGCATCATGAAAGCGTGTGAAAAGCGTCCTATTTCCATGTCGTCCATCGACAGACTTGTCGGTGATATCCAACGCAAAGTACTCAACTCTCTCGATCAAGAGATTTCGTCCGCTGCGCTCGGCGATTTGGTGATGGAAGGGCTCAAAAACATTGACGAAGTCGCCTACGTCAGATATGCGTCGGTGCACCGCCAATTCAAAGATATCAACACTCTTCTCGACGAGATCGAAAGCCTTGTCAAGCTCAAAGAAGAGATGTCCAAAAGAGACGACAAATAAGTGAAATTTTGCACAAAAGAATATCGAAATTTTGCACAAAAGATAAGCAATAAGGCACAAATGATGAAAAAACGACCGACAACTCGGTCGTTTTTCTATATCCGATATAATAAAGACAATCGATGTAATCGCATTATTCCGCTTTTGAGAATATTATGTCGTGAAAATAAAAATCTTTCTTGCGGTCAAATCGGTTGACAAAGCCGACTTAAAAGACCATAATCAAAGAGCATTAAATCAAGGAGGTACAAGTCATGGAATATCACCCAAGTGAGAACGACAGTGTTGGGCGAAGTTGCAGATCGGCTTGTGCCGCTTTTTGACTTTACTCGATTTTTCGTTCGTCTTTGACTTAAATTCGTCATGGAAAACAAAATTCAATCTTTGCTTCAATCTCGCGATTACGCCGAGATAGTCCGTATTGCGTCCGAAATGGATGCGAGCGAGGCTGCCAAACTTTTGTCGGAGTTTTCAGAAGAAGATCTCGTCCAAGTTTTGTCACTTTTCGAAGACGAAAAACTCGGCGAATTTTTGCCTGAATTTGACAAGGATACGCAAAATCTCGTCGTAACAAGGCTCAATCAAAAGAAATTGCAGTCCGTCATGGACGAAATCTCGGTTGACGACACCATTGACATCATCGACAATTTGCCCGTGCCTGTCGCCAGCAAGGTCGTTGAAATGGACGAAATCCGCAATTTGCTTTCAAAAAAACGCTTCAAAAGCCTAAAAGAGCTTCTTTGCAACATAAACCCGATCGACATCGCGGCGGTGTTTGAAGACCTTGAAGAGCAGGAGCGCGTGCTGACGTTCAGGCTTTTGTCCAAGGACGCGGCGGCAGAAGTGTTTGTCGAGCTTGCAAGCGACGTTCAAGAAGAACTCATCCGCAATTTGTCCGACAAAGAGCTGAAATCTGTCATCGAAGAGATCTTCATCGACGACGCCGTTGACCTTATCGAAGAGATGCCCGCGTCCGTTGTCAAAAGACTTTTGGCACAAAGCGATGCCGAAACGAGAAACTACATCAACGAGCTTCTCAAATATCCGCAAAACAGCACGGGCAGCATTATGACGGTGGAGTTTGTGTCGCTGTCAAAGAACATGACCGTAAGACAAGCCTTCGAGCGCATACGCGCGTGTGCAATAGATAAGGAAACCGTCTACACCTGCTACGTCACGGACGAAACAAAGCATCTTCTGGGAGTCACGACTGTCAGAGAGTTGCTCCTTTCCGACGTCAACGTCCAAATCGGCGATATCATGCACGAGAACGTCATCTGCGCTCACACGCTTGACGACAGAGAAGACACCGCGCGCCGCATTCGCGAGTACGGATTTTTGGCATTGCCGGTTGTTGACGACGAAATGCGACTTGTCGGCATAGTCACAATCGACGACGCAATCGACGTCATGGTTGACGAAACCACCGAAGACATCTCCAAAATCGCCGCAACTCGCCCCTCGGACAAACCATATCTCAAAACGAGTGTTTGGTCGATTTTCAAAAACCGTATTCCGTGGCTTCTGATCCTTATGGTCAGCGCAACGTTCACGGGGCTTATCATCAACAAATTCGAGTCCCGACTCAACGCAATCAGCACCGTGCTTATAGCGTGTGTGCCTATGCTCATGGACACCGGCGGCAACGCAGGCGCGCAAGCGTCAGTCACCGTCATCCGCGCGCTCGCTCTCAACGAAATCAAGACAAAAGACATCTTCAAAGTGCTGTGGAAAGAGATTAGAGCCTCGCTTTTGCTTGCATTGTGCCTTGCAATAGCGTGCTTTGCAAAGTTGCAACTCATCGACAACTTGCTCTTTGGATACGCAGACTACACGCTTGTACGTTGCGCGGTCGTGTCTTTGAGCTTGTTTATCACCGTCATCATCGCAAAACTCATCGGCTGCTCGCTTCCCATTCTCGCAAAGGCGGTCAAGCTCGATCCGGCAGTGGTTGCATCGCCGTTCATCACCACGATTGTGGACGCGCTCTCGCTGATGATCTTCTGCATGCTTTCAGTGTCAATTCTTTCATAGCGTATTGCAAAGCGTTATATCAAAACAAATCACGAAAAAATCCGCATATTTGCGGATTTTTCATTTTCGACAAAGCAGTTGAAGCAGCATTTTCTTATTGACGGAACAATCGATGTTCAAATTCGCTATTTTCCGTCTTTTTGTCGGGTAAACAATATTCACACCTGATTGAACGTCGGTGCGTTTTTGCTTTTATGCATATATAATGCGGCAACACGCTATCCGAGCAAATCGTCTTTGTCGATTGATTGCCTGATTTTCTCCAACGCTTTTTTCTCTATTCGCGACACGTAGGAGCGAGATATATCAAATTTTTTTGCAACTTCGCGCTGGGTGAGCGCAGGGTAGCCGCCAAGTCCGTAGCGGTATCTGACGATTTCAAACTCTCTGTCCGTCAGCGCGGCGCGAGTGATACGCAGCAGTTTTTCCATCATGATGTTGTTTTCAACGTCTTCTATGACGGAGTGATCGTCGCATAGCATGTCCATGATCACAAGCTCGTTGCCGTCCTTGTCAACGCCTATAGGCTCGTTGAGCGACACGTTAGAGCGGTGCTTTTTGGTTGTGCGCATGGTCATGAGAATCTCGTTTTCTATGCACCGCGAGGCATAGGTAGCAAGTGCCGCGCCTTTTTGCGCGTTGAAACTCTCAATCGCCTTTATAAGTCCGATCGAGCCTATGGATATAAGCTCGTCGTTGTCGCCGTAATTGGAGTATTTCTTGGCAATATGCGCAACAAGCCGTAGGTTGTGCTTGACAAGTATCTCCTTTGCCTCCTCATCGCCGAGCGCGCATTTTTCGAGATATTCCTTTTCTTTTTCCTTGGATAGCGGCTTTGGAAAGGAACTTTTCTCGGTGACGTAGGACGAGAATATCACAAGATTTTTCAGCAGTGCAAGCAAACTTTCAAGTGCCATACGATTTCTCCATGTCATATATTTTATGGTGAGCGGCGGCAAAAATTGACAATATCCGACAATGGCGAAAAAACAATTTTTTATTTGGTCGGGAACAGTTGACAGATTCGTCTTTTGGCTTTATAATCGCCTAGGTCGCGGGCGTGCAAATATTCGCGCGAATAATTACGCTCAAAACGACAACTGTAAAATAAGAAGACAATAACGTCGGCTTTGTCGGCAAGAAAATAAGGTAGAATATGAAAAAATACGACATTTGTATCGTTGGAGCAGGCCCTGCGGGCATTTTTACTGCAATCGAACTTTTGCGCAACGGAAGCAAAAAGAAGATGTGCATCATCGAAAAAGGTCAACCCGTTGAAAAACGCGTTTGCCCCAAGACTTTCGGCGGTGAGTGCCGCAATTGCAAGCCATATTGCCACATAACAACCGGTTTTTCGGGCGCGGGCGCGTTCTCGGACGGCAAATTGTCCCTTTCCTATGAAGTGGGCGGAGAACTTCCGCAACTCATCGGAGCGGAGCTTGCACAATCGCTTATCGATTACACCGACAAAATATATCTCGAATTTGGCGCGGACGAGCATATCGAAGGCTTGGGCAATGAAGAAAAGGTCAAGGACATCCGCCGCAAAGCAATTCAAGCAGGTCTCAAACTCGTGGATTGCCCCATTCGCCATCTCGGCACGGAGAAAGCGCACGATTTGTACCTTGCAATCGAAAACTATCTCAGAGAAAACGGTGTTGATCTCATTTTCGGCAGACAATGCGACAACATCATTCTTGACGGCGACACTTGCAAGGGCGTTCGCATAGAAGACAGCAAGGGACAAAATCAAGAAGAAATCTATGCCGACAAGACCATCATCGCAACGGGAAGACGCGGCGCGGATTGGCTTGAAAAAATGTGCGCGGAGCACAACATCGCTCACGCTCCCGGCGTTGTGGACATCGGCGTCAGAGTGGAAGTGCGCAACGAGATTATGGAAGAAGTCAATGAAGTGCTTTATGAGTCAAAACTCGTGGGCTATCCCGATCCGTTCAAGAACAAAGTGCGTATTTTCTGCCAAAACCCTGGCGGTTTCGTGTCACAAGAGAACTATGACAATGATCTTGCCGTGGTCAACGGTCACAGCTACAAAGAGAAAAAGAGCGACAACACCAACTTGGCAATCCTTTGCTCTCACTCATTCACAGAGCCCTTCAAACAACCCATCGAATACGCGCAAAAGGTCGGTGAACTCACCAACATGCTCGGCGCGGGCAAGATTATGGTTCAACGCTACGGCGACATTTTGAGCGGCAAACGCACTTGGCAAAGAGAGCTCGGATTCTCCAACGTTCGTCCCACGCTCAAAGATGCTGTTGCAGGCGACATCACCGCCGCTATGCCGTATAGAGCCATGCTCAACATCATCAACTTCATTCAAGCCGTTGACAAGGTTGTCCCCGGATTTGCCGGCTACGAAACCTTGCTTTACAGCCCCGAATTGAAGTTCTACAGCAACAAAATCAAGATGGACGAGCATCTCAACACATCAATCAAAGGTCTGCATTGCCTTGGCGACAGCAGCGGATGGACTCGCGGACTTATGATGGCATCGGTTATGGGTGTGTATATGGCTCGCAACATCCTTCAAACGCGCTAAATAGCGAATAACTGCGGCAGAGCCACGCTCCCGTCAACTCATGTATTATTATACATTAGGGTTGCCGTTAGCGTGGCTCTTTCTTGTTCTTCATCTATTTATCACGTTTGTATAATAATAAAATGACTGTGTCAAAATCCATTGTTCATCAACTCACGTACGTTTTGAACGCTAGGGTTGCTGTCCAAGGGGTGTTTCCTAGTTATTTATATATTTATCGCGTTTGTAGCTATGTTAATAAGAAATCGTTTGAGCCTACCAATTCATGTACTACTTGTACATTAGGGTTGTCATTCTCGGGGCACTTTCGCGTCACTCATCTATTTATCGCGTTTTTTATAATAATAAAATGATGCCGTAATTTCGCAAGATTGTCGGCTTGGTGATTAAAGCGGTAAAATCCAAATATTCCTTGTCATCCTGAGCTTGTCGAAGGATCTAGCGTAGCGAAATGAAACATATATGTTATGCGCTTTACGGCTGAATGTTCCGGCATACTCAACATGACAAAATGGAAGAATGTTATATTTCATCCTTTTTTTCTTTTTACAAAAATTTACAAGTGAGAAAGTTTTGGTTTGCGGCAAGATAAAAGTATGCAGACCAAGGATAAATCAAGACTTTCAAAATCAAGAAACGCAATATTGAGAGCGGTGGGGGGGATGATCGCCGTTTGTGCTATATTTTTGTTTGTTTTTAACGCTACAATTCTCAAAAACGATAAAAACGAGAATACATCAAGCGTATTTGTGCTTGAAAATAGTGGGAATCTTGATGATTGCTCGGACATCGCTCAATGGGATGTTTCGGAAAAATCTTATGTCAAAATAGGAGGAAAGCCCATCGGAATAAGCATCGGAGCGGGCGGTTTGATTGTGGTTGACAAGTGCGGTGTTATGTCAAAAAACGGAGAAATCTCGCCGTGCAAGGATGTTGACGTTCAAAAAGGTGACGTTATCACAAAGGTCAACGGAGAGAGCGTCGATAGCGTTTTCAAGCTAAAACAGTTGTTGAAAAATTCAAAGAACGGCAAAATCGTGTTGACGGTTGAAAGAAACGGCGGTGTAAAATCTATGCTTGTGCAAGCCGCAAAAGCAAAGTCAGACGGAGAATTTAAGCTTGGTCTAATGCTCAAAGAAGACGTTGGCGGTGTCGGAACGCTCACTTTTGTCACAAGAGAAGGCAATTTTGCCGCGCTTGGGCACCATATTCTCGATGCGGACAGCAATTTGTCGCAAACTCTCAATCAAGGCGATATTTTCAATGCAGAAGTCACGTCAGTTGTGAAAGGTCAGAGCGGAAAAGCCGGCGGTTTGGTCGCAGATGTCAACAGATTGTCAAAAAGCATTGGCGCAATCAATGCCAACACGGATATAGGTTTATACGGCAAATATGAAGGGGAATACGGCGGCGATTTGTATCGTATCGCCATGAAAGGCGAGGCAAAAGTCGGAAAAGCGCAAGTTTTGACAACCATTGATGGCGCATCGCCCAAGTTTTATGACATAGACGTTGTCAAAGTGGTGTCGCAAAGCGTTGCAAGCGAAAAGGGCATGGTCATTTGCGTCAGAGATAAAGAATTGCTCGACAAAACGGGCGGTATCGTGCAAGGGATGAGCGGAAGTCCCATTGTGCAAAACGGAGTGTTGATAGGCGCGGTGACTCACGTTTTTGTGCAAGATCCCACAAGGGGATATGCCGTGCACTCTCGATTTATGTACGATTATGCCAATTCTCTCACGACCAAAAACACCGCTTTATGTGACGAAGCTCTCGATCTTGCCGCCTGATTATTTGCGTAACTCTCAATTTTGCCGCTGACTTTTGGCGCAAATCTCGATTTTGCGCCTTGACTTTTGGCAAAAATTCAAGTCGTTTTCTATGAGAACACTTGCAATTTTTCCGCACCGTAGTCATGAGGGGTTCTTAAGAATTTTAGTTGTTAAATTCTGTAAAACGATTTTCTAACTTCCTATTTTATCCGTTCGAGCGCGGTCAAAACAAACTGTTTGTTAGTTGGCTTGCCCTTGTTTTCGTCAAGTGTTTCGCCAAATTCTTTATAGAGCGTGTCAACGTCGCCCCTTAGCCAGGCGGACGAGATTGCGTTTTGTATATCCTTTTCAACGCTTGCCGTGTCCACACCGAAATCGCGCGACAGCCTGACGTATCCGGCATATTTGAGCGGCAGCACGTCCATGCCGTCAAAAGCATAGCCGATGAGTTTTGCAAGCAGGCGATAGCCTTTCAGATTTGGCTGAAATCCGAGTTTCAGCAGATATTTTTTGATTTTGCTTTCCATATCGTTCACAGCTACATTATATCTTGCCTTGTTTGCGACAAATTGGCGGATAGGGTGGTTTGATTTGTATTTTTGCTTGATTTTGTCATAATCGTGCGTGGCGAATCGTAAGTTTTCGTATGGCTAGTTCAATGCGCACGCAATCGGCAATATCAAGCCTTAAATCCTACTTTTCAAAGAACAAAAAGCTGATAATTTGCACCTTTCTTGCATTTTTCGTGGGGGGTGTTGCGGGCATAATTTCGTGCATACGCTCGGTGGACGGCGAGTTTGAAAGGGTGGCGCGCGCGGATATGGAATTTGGCGCGGCAAAGGTGTTTTTCATCTCTCTTTTGGCTCTCATCGGCGGTTATTTTGTGATTCTGATTGCAGGAATCAACTCGAAAACCGTATTTTTGATATTTTTGCCGTTTTTGACGCTTGGTTTTATGTGCGGTGACTATTCTTGCGCGCTGATTGCGAGATACGAATCTTTGGGGCTTGTCAATCTTCTTTTGATATATCTTCCGTTTTTCCTTGCAACGCTTGTGTGTTTTGTCATATCTTCCGTCAGTTCGCTATCGCCCGACTGTTCTTGCGCGTCGAAAATCAAGCCGTCCGTTCTTGTTGCGATCAAAGTCCTTTGCGTGAACGTTGCGATTGCGTTTGTGCTGTTTTTAGTTGTCGGCTCTATATTCGGAGTGATCATCGTAAAATCATATTGAAAATCGCAAATCGATAAACTGTTAATATGGTCGGTTATGCATATTTTTGCGATATACAAGCACGCTAAACAAAAACGGAGTGAATATGAAAGAAAAATTCAAATTTCAAAATATCGTTGTTGTCACGTTTGCGTTGCTTTTGGCGTTTGCGATAGCATTTGCGTGCATATTCTCGCATATCGGTGGTGTTTGCAATGCCGCAACCGACTTCAAGACGGTCGGAAAATCCGCATATATGGTGGATTGTGCAACGGGCACTGTGCTGTATGCACGGGGCGAAAACGAGAGATTGCCGATTGCGAGCATGGTGAAAATTATGACGTCGCTTTTGACTTTGGAGTGCGTAGATAGCGGAAAAATCAGCCTTGACGATGACGTTGTCGTCAGTCAAAATGCGGCGAGTATGGGCGGATCGCAAGTGTTTTTGGATGCAAACTCAACTCACAAAGTCGGTGATTTGTTAAAAACCGTCATCGTTGCGTCCGCAAACGACTCATGCGTTGCGCTTGCCGAGCATATTTCGGGGAGCGTTGAGGCATTTGTCGCAAGAATGAACGAAAGAGCGGAGCAACTCGGCATGAAGAACACCGTTTTCAAAAACTGTACGGGACTGCCTGCCGCCGAGAGTTTTTCAAGCGCGAAAGACGTGTCGATCATGTTCTCGGAGCTTATCAAGCATCCTGCGTACTTCGACTATTCAAAGGTGTGGCTTGAAGACTACAAGCACCCGAACGGGCGCACAACGACCATAACCAACACCAACAAACTTGTCAAATTCTATCAAGGTTGCGACGGTGGCAAGACAGGCTTTACAAGCGAAGCAAAGTTTTGCCTGTGCGCCACGGCGATGCGCAACAATATGCGCGTGGTGTCCGTCATCATCGGCGCGGACAGCTCCAAAGTGCGAAATGCCGCCGTCAGCGCGTCTTTCGACTATGCTTTTGCCAACTTTTCAAACAAAGTTATGCTCAAAGGCGGTGAAAAACTTGACGTTGTCGCAAACGTTTCGGGCGGCAAGCAATACAGTGTAAGTGTTGCCGCCGAGAGAGATTTGACAAGATTTGTGGGGCTTGACGACAAGGCGAGATATGACGTGATATTTGAGCTTAAAGACGTCAAAGCTCCTGTCAAGGCTGGTGACAAAGTTGGCGTTGCAAAGCTCGTCAAGGACGGAGTTGAGATCGACAGCGTGAGCATTGTGTCACTTGAAGACGTGCAATCTCGCAATCTTTTCGACGCTATCCAAGACATTGCAAGACAGTGGTCAACCGTCAAGTGATTGTGACCAAATAAAGCTAAAAACTGCAAGAAAACCGCATTTTGCGGTTTTCTTTCGGTTTATTTCGGACGGGCAAATAAATGTATGATGGATTTCAATTTGTGGCTTTTTGGGGGTGATGACCTTTTTAACTTTTCAATGTTTGGCTTTTTATAAGACGTGCAAGGCGATGTTTCTATTTTCGTTGTGACAATAAAACGTTTGGTGTGTGACAATAAAACAACAAAACATTCGGTGTTTCCAAGTGTATGGAATTGCCGATTTTTCATTTTTATTGACTTTTTTGCGTGCGCGTGTTAATATCTATACGTTTATAATAGGTTTTTGTATGCAAGATGAAATCATTCAAAACGAAACGGACGTTGACGTTGCAAAAGAAGATACGCTTGATGCGGTTGTAACGCAAGGTGCCGAGCAATCTGCAAGCAATGCAAATCTTGCTCAAAGCGGCGATGACGGACAAGAAAAAATGAGCGCGGAAGTCGTTGATCCCGAGGCGATCGACGGCGATTTTGTCATTGCAAAGCCCGAGATTGTCTACCATTTGAGCGATTTTGACGGGCCGATACCTATGCTTTATCAGCTCATAAAGGATGCGAAAATCCGCATCGAAGACATCTTTATTTCAGAAGTCACGAGCCAATACGTCGAGATCATCAAGAACACGCCCAAGGAAGAGCTTGACTTCGACTATGCGGGCGAGTTTATCACCATGGCGGCAGAGCTTGTGTATCTCAAATCCATCCGCACGCTGCCCAAGGAAGACGAAGAAATTGACGAAGACGATCCCGAATTCGAACGTCAACTTCTCATCAACAAGATAAAAGAATACGCTTTGATTGCCGAAAAGAGCGACAAATTGCGCGAGCTTGAAACAATCAACCGTTTTTATCGCGCGCCCGTGTTCTCGGAAAAGGACTATCGTGTCGCGCTTGTCAATTTTTCGCTGCCGAAACTTGTGGACGCTTTTGCGCACGTGCTTGCAAACGCGGCGATACACGCGCAGGAGATCATTCCCAAAAAGGTCGTCAAGGACAGATTTTCCGTGCATGAGCAGATGGAAAACATCCGCCTTATGATCGGTGTGCGTAAACAAATGAAATTTACCGACTTGTTTGAGCCCGACTATGACAAGAGTGATATTGTCACAACGTTCCTTGCCATGCTCGAATTGCTCAAATACGGAAGACTCAGAGCCGAACAAGACGTTGTGTTTGGCGAAATCACGATCTTTGCCGTTGAAGGAACGGACGAGGCGATAGAATTTGAGGAGGGAGACGATGGAAAATATTGAAAACGTTGTGGAAGCAATCATCTTTGCGAGCGGTTCGCCCATTCAAAAGAGCGATATTTGCGAAAAAGTGCCTGAGCTTACCACGCAAAAACTCAATTCTATCGTGAAATCTTTGCAAAAGAGATATGCAGACAATTCGGGCATCGTGCTTGCCGAGTTCAACGGCAAGTTGCAGTTTATGTCCAATCCCAAATACGGCGACACCGTTGCCGACGTGTTGACGCCGCTAAGAGAGAAGGAACTCACAAAGAATTTGCTTGAAGTTTTGGCAACCGTTGCGTACAAACAGCCGATCACGCGTGTTGAAATCGACCAAATGCGCGGCAACAAGTCAAGCGCGGAGTATGCGCTCACCGGTCTTTTGAAAGCGGGACTTATCGAAGCGGTCGGCAGAAAAGACACCGTCGGCAGACCTTTGCTGTACGGCACGACAGACGAGTTTTTGAAGAAATTTCAAATCTCGAGCATAGAAGATTTGCCCGACTATGACGAAGTGCTTGAAAATCTGATGATTCTCAATGCGCCGTCCCAAGAAACGTTGTTCCACAACCGTACGATTATGGACGAAGACGAGCTTGAAAGCGAAACGCTTGCCGGGCAAGCCGCTGCGGACAGTCAAGAATATGAAGAAGAAATCCCAGAATTTCTTGAAGGCGAAAACTTTGAAGTCTTTGACTAAAATGCGGTTAGATATCCGAAAACATTGCAAAATCACTGCGAAAGCGGTGATTTTTTTGTGCGCTTGGTTGTAAATAAAATTTGAGAAAATGCACAAATTAGGCTTATGGCATACTTGATTGCGCTTTTGGGCATAGAGATGATTGCTCTCATTGTGTTTGCGCCGATAAAAATCGGTGTACGCGCGCATTTTTCGCTTGCCGAGCGCGGATTGTACGTTGTCGTCAAGCTGTTTGGCATAAACGCTGTTAGAATCAGAGTTAAAAGCGACAAAAGTCTATCCGTGACGATAAACGGAAAGAAAATAAAACACAAAGGCAAGAAACCAAATGCTATCTTTGCTTTGACCGCAATCAAAGATGAAAAAATCGCATTTGTGACATCGTTGGCGGCTATTTGTGGCACTTTGGATGAGAAAGACAAGGCGATTGTAACCGCATTGTGTCAAATGTCGGGTATAGAGTGTAGAAATTTTGCAAATTGCTCGGATGACGGCAAATTCGATTGCGAACTAAGAAGTAAGTTTTTTGTCAATCTCGCCCAAGCAATGACGATATTGTCAAAAAGCAGATAAACGGCGATGAGTGTGGTGTATAGTGGGCTTTTGTGCGTGTATGCGATTGATTTGCGTGTTAAACAAAACGTTGTTGAGATTTTACATAGCTTGAGAATGAATTTTAAATTGGTTTTTAGGCGTCATTAAGATTGAATAAGGGGCGGAGGTGTGGGTGATGTTGTGGTGATGTGTGTTGTGGTCGTGAAAAAGTGATATTGTCGGGTGAGCTGAGTTGCGTTTTTGCGAAGGTAAAATGCTGTGGTTACATAGGTGAAATATGCAAGATTTACAAGAAATAATCAATATGACGGTTGAAAATCTCAAAAAATCGTTGTCAGCTGAAGAAATTGTGGGCAAACCGATTGTTAACGGTGACGGAACTTTGATTTTGCCTGTGAGCAAAATAAGCGTAGGTTTTGTTGGAGGAAAAAGCGACGCCGAGAAAGACAAAAACGCAAAATATCCCATGGGTATAAGCGGTGGCGGAATATCAGTTGTGCCGATAGGTTTTCTTGTTTGCGGAGAACAAAAGAAGTTTGTCAAGGTTGACGGTGAAGGGCAAAACAAGTGGCTCGACCTTGCAAAAAGCGTCATCGGCGTTATGAAAAAAGACGACTAAAAAGGGGTGAAGTTGTGAAGTTTGTGAAAAAATGCTTGCTTGCGGTTGTTGTTTTGACTGTTATCGCTTTGTCGATATTTGGCGGTGTAAACGGTGTATATTCGCTAGCGAACGGCAAAAGTATTCTAAAAACCGATAAAAACTGTAATACAAGCGGTGAAATTGCAACAAAACAAGCATCAATCGAAAATGCCGATGCGCCTTTTGAGCTTCAAAGGCAAGGGCGCGGAGCTGTGTGTATGGAGCAAAGCACTCATAGAATTTTGTGGAGTGAAAACGAGCATGAGAAGTGCTACCCTGCAAGCACCACGAAGATATTGACGGCTATTTTGGCGATAGAAAATCTTCCGCTTGAGAAAATCGTCACCGTGCCAAAAGCTGCCGAAGGCGTGGAAGGCTCGTCAATATATCTTAGATGCGGACAAAAAATCAGCGTAAGAGATTTGCTCTTTGGGCTTATGCTTAGGAGCGGAAACGACGCGGCGGTTGCGCTTGCGATAGAAACAAGCGGTAGTGTTGAAGATTTTGCAATGCTTATGAACAAAAAGGCGAAAAGCGTTGGGGCAGTAAATTCTCATTTTTCAAATCCTCACGGCTTGGATGACAAAACGCACTACACGACTGCATACGATATGGCTCTTATAGCTGCGTATGCGTATCAAAACGATGAATTTTGCAACATTGCATCGGCAAAGAAGGCAACAATCAACGTTGACGGCGAGAATAGATACATTGCAAACAAAAACAAATTGCTTGCTATTTATGACGGCGCAAACGGCGTGAAAACGGGTTACACGAAAAGGGACGGAAGATGTCTTGTCGGCGGCGCAAAAAGAGAAGGTATGCAGGTGGTGAGCGTTGTGTTCAATCACTCTGATATGTGGAACGACACGGTTAGAATGCTTGATTTTGCATTTGACAACTTCAAGATGACGCCTGTAGAACAAGGCTTGTTGTCAAAGGGTGAAAACAAGGTGATTTGCCCGCCCGCCATGCTTGAAAATGCCGATTGGTCACGAGTGTATTACCCCATGAAAAAGGACGGTAGCGAAAGATTGGTCATGTTTTGATATGACAATTTGAAAAAATGACAGGGAAAGGCGTTGTGCCTTTTCTTTTTTTATACGTTTTTGCGAGCAAGTGGGGCAAAATGTCAATTTGGCGCGGTTGGTCGCGTATTTCGCTTGCATGCGGGCATAATTTTATGTATAATTTCAATAGAAAATTATCGCACGTATCGTTTGCGCGCGTCAGGAGCAAAAATATGCGTATAAACAAGTACCTTGCAGAATGCGGAGTATGCTCTCGCAGAAAGGCGGACGAACTCGTCAAAGAAGGCAGAGTTTCGGTGAACAAAAAAGTGGTCAGAGAAGTCGGCACGGACGTTGACGAAACTCGTGACGTTGTGTATGTGGACGGCAAAAAAGTGGTGCGAGTGACGCACTACGATTATCTTTTGTTTTACAAGCCGAAGGGCTGCGTGACGACGCTCAACGAAGAGAAAGACAACAAGAGCGGTAGAAAGAAGACTGATAAAGAACTTGAAGAGATTGCAAACCGCACCGAAAAACTCGCCGCGCAAGGCATTGTGGAAGAGAAAAAGGAATACGCAAAGCCAAGAAAAATCATCACGGATTTTATCGGTGCTGACTACAAAGACAAGCGCCTTTATCCCGTGGGCAGACTCGACTATGACAGCGAAGGTTTGCTTTTGCTCACAAATGACGGAAATTTGACGTATAAACTGACTCATCCGTCCAGCGAGATCCCCAAAACGTACATTGTCAAGATCGAAGGCACGATCGAAGAGAGCGATCTTGCCGCACTCAGAAAGGGCGTGACGGTGGACGGCGTGAAGTATGGAAGAAGCAAGGTCAAAGTGACGGGAATCGAGAAAGTTTCCGGCGCGAAAAAGGCAACGATTGATCCCAAAGACACGCAGGCAAGAGAGGCTATCGACTATGCGGACGATGAGATGAAGAACGTGTTTACGCGCCTTGAAGTGATCATCTTCGAGGGCAAAAACCGTGAAATCAGAAAGATGTTTGACGCAGTCGAAAAGAAAGTGGTGTTCTTAAAGCGCGTGGCTATCGGCGAGCTTAGACTCGGCGGACTTGCTCGCGGAGCGTACAGACCGCTCAACGATATGGAAATTGCCTATTTGCAAAGCCTTTGCGACAGAGTGGCTCAATAAATTCTATAAAAACGCGATTTGTCGAAAAAATCGTGAGTTTTATCAGGTGACAAAATGAATATTCTTATTGCAAACGACGACGGATTTTCCGCTGTCGGCATAAAAAAACTTGCGGCAAGACTTGCCAAAGGCAACGACGTTTTTGTGGTTGCGCCTATGGGTGAGAGATCGGGGACGTCACATTCGGTGAGTTTTTTCAGCGGCATAACGTACAGATACGAAGGCGAGCTTGACGGCATAAAAACGTGGTCGGTGAGCGGATCGCCGGCGGATTGCGTGCTGTTTGGCATAAAATATCTGCTCAAAGACGTGAAAATCGACGCTGTTGTTTCGGGCATAAACACCACGCTCAACGCCGGCAGCGACATAATATTCTCGGGCACGTTCGGCGCGGCTCAAGAAGGCACTTTCCAAAGAGTGCCGTCCATTGCGGTGTCGCTTCGCACGCATCACACGGACGAATACGAGTTTGCGGCGGATTTTGTGGCGAGAAACCTTGAAAAACTCTTGTCGTTCGCAACTGAAAACGTGACGATAAACGTGAATATTCCCGACACGAAACCCGAGAATATAAAAGGCGTCAAAATCGCACCCGTTGCCTATCAGCCGTACGACGAAAAGTATTTCTCGCAGGTTGACGAAAACGGCGTGGAAAAATTCTATGTTGACGGACACGCATACAAGCATGAAGACGAAGTTGCAGGCGGAGATTGCTATCAGCTCGACCGCGGATACATAACGATAACTCCCGTTCAAATGCTTGCAACGGACAAAGAAGCTATGGAGCGTCTAAAAGGCGCGGAGTTTGCGCTATGAAAGTTTGCGTTGTAGGCGGTGGAGCGGCAGGTATGATGTCGGCAATCGAGCTGGCAAAGGGCGGTGTGGACGTAGTTTTGCTTGAAAAGAACGAAAAACTCGGCAAAAAGATATTCATAACCGGCAAAGGTCGCTGCAACGTCACCAACGATTGCGAAATTCAAGAGATGTTCGACAACTTGGTGCGGGGCGAAAAGTTCTTGAAATCCGCCTTGTACGGATTTACGCCACAAGACACGATGCGATTTTTTGAAAACGCGGGTTTGCAACTTGTCGTGGAGCGCGGCAACAGAGTTTTTCCCTTCTCGCAAAAGTCGAGCGACGTGATAAAAACGCTTGAAATCGAGATGAGAAGACTCGGCGTGCAAGTGAAATTGAACACGCAGGTGCTGTCCATAGACAAGACGGACGGCGGATTTGTCGTCAAAACCGACCTAAAAGACGAGATTTGCGACAAAGTTGTGGTTGCAACTGGCGGATATAGCTATCAATCTACAGGCTCGACGGGCGACGGCTACAAGTTTGCAAAAAGTTTCGGGCTGAATATCGTTGAGCCAAGGCAGGCACTAGTGCCGATCATCCTTGCGCAAAACGTTTCGTCCTTGCAAGGCATATCGCTAAAAAACGTCACGCTCACAGCGTTTGACGAGAACGGCAAAGAGATATCGAGCGAGTTCGGAGAGATGCTCTTCACGCAAAGGGGAGTGTCCGGTCCTATCGCGCTTACGACTTCGTCGTACATCAACAGAAAAGGCAAAGTTACGCTTTCTCTCGACCTAAAACCCGCGCTTGACGCCGACACGCTCGACAAGCGCATATTGCGTGATTTCGATGAGAGAAAAAATCAAGATATAAAGAACGTCACTCGCGCGCTTTTGCCCGATAGACTGAACGCATACGTCATAAAACGAGCGGGCATCCAAGAGAGCAAAAAGGTCAATTCAATCACCAAGCAAGAGCGTGAAAAACTTGTGTATACGCTCAAAAATCTGACGTTTGACGTTGTGGGACTTGCTCCGTTTGCCGAGGCGATCGTCACAAGCGGCGGTGTGGACGTAAAGGGGTTAAAACCCACTTGTGAGTGCAAAACGGTTGACGGATTGTACTTTGTGGGCGAAACTATCGATATAGACGCGCTCACGGGCGGATTCAATCTGCAACTTGCGTTTGCAACGGGTGTGTGCGCTGCGCGCGATATAGTCAAAAAAATGGCATAAAGCAAGCAAAACTTGCTTGAAAATACAAAAACAATCGGTTAGAATATCGAAATATTGAGTGCAATATCAAAATCGATGTGTTTGACCGCACGACAAAAGAAAGAAAAATTTTCTCGTTTTTCGGAGGGAATATGATAAATATAGCAATCGACGGACCTGCAGGCGCAGGCAAAAGCACGATAGCAAAAGCCGTTGCAAAAGATCTCGGCATCATCTATCTTGACACGGGCGCGATGTACAGAGCCACGGCATACTACGCAATAAGCCAAGGCATCGACGTCAAGGACGAAGAAAAAGTTGCCAAGATGCTTGAAAATCTTCAAATGAACATCGAGTATAAGGACGGCGCGCAACAAATCATCGTCAACGGCGTGAACGCTACGCCGTATCTTCGCGAACATTATATGTCAAAAGCCGCAAGCGATATATCCGCATTGCCGTGCGTGAGATACAAGATGGTGGATTTGCAGCGTGATTTTGCAAAAAAGCACGACGTCGTGCTTGACGGCAGAGATATCGGCACTTTCGTGTTGCCCGAGGCAAACTGCAAATTCTTCCTTACCGCCACTCCCGAAGAGAGAGCGAAAAGAAGGTTTGACGAGCTTAAAGCCAAGGGCGAAGAAGTGGATTTCGACACGCTGTTGCAAGACATAATCAAGCGTGACTACAACGATTCGCACAGAGCCGTCGCCCCCTTGAAACAAGCCGACGACGCAGACTTTGTGGACACCACGTCCATGAGCATAGACGACGTTGTGGCGCACGTGAAAGAAGTGGTGCATATCAAGACGAAAAAAGACGATTCGCCCAATCAGAATGCCGAAAAAGAAACGAGCACGATCATTCACAGCTGCGACATGCCGCAAAAGACGCTCAACAGAATCAAGAAGTATTACAAGCCGATAAAGAGCTTTGCTTTTTACAGATTTTTGAGAGTGATTTTGCGTCCCATTCAAATGCTCGTATGGCCAACGAAAGTTGTCGGTGCGGAAAACGCAAAGAAAGTCAAAGGCGCACTTTTCACGTGCAATCATTACTCGAAGATGGACTCCATGATCCCGTATTTCGTGCTGTTTAAGAAGGAAGCGCACGCGCTTGCGAAGTACGAGCTCTTCCAAAACCCGATTGCGGGGTGGTTTTTGCACAGAATGGGTGCGATTCCCGTTCGCCGCGGAGAAGCGGATATAGAATCCGTCAAACAGGTGATGAGAGTGCTCAAATCGAATAAACAGTTGCTCATTTTCCCCGAAGGCACGCGCAACAAAGAAGGCACGCAAGATATGGCGGAGTTTAAGACGGGCACGGCAAGGTTTGCAATAAAAACCAAAGTTCCCGTCGTCCCGATGATTTACTATCGTTCGCCAAAGGCGTTCAGGAAGAATTGGTTGTACGTGGGCGAGCCGTTCACGCTCGAAGAATTCTACGGCGCGAAAACTCCCGAAGAAAACCACAAAGCGACCGAGCTTATCCGTGAGAAAATGGACGAAACTCGCCGTCTTTGCAACGAATACGTCGAGAACAACACGAGATACGGCAAAAAACTCAAAAAAGCCGCAGAAAAAGAGAAAAAATCAAAATAATCGATATGAGTTGCGTCGCGAGATAGCGGCGCAATTTGTTATGCCGCACAAGTGCGGAAAGGCAGATGACAATGGAAGTCGTGGTGGCAAAAAACGCAGGATTTTGCAAGGGTGTGAGAAGCGCGTTCGATATGGCGGTCGAGCTTGTGGAAAAGTATGGCAAGATCTATACGCTCGGCGAGCTTGTTCACAACGAGCTTGTCACCGAGTATCTTCAACAAAAGGGCGCGATACGCCTTGACGTGAAGGACGAGGGCAAACTCAAAGAAGGGGACGTGGTGCTTATAAGGGCGCACGGCATCGCAAAAGAGTTGGAACAAAGGCTCAGAGATCGGGGCGTCAAGCTGTTTGACGCAACTTGTCCCGTTGTCAAGCGCAACCAAAAAATTGCCGAAGAAAGACGGCTTGCAGGGGACGATATCATAATTGTCGGAGATGAAAAACACGACGAAGTGATCGGCGTTGCGTCCTATGCCGGCGACAACGTAAGGGTGATCAAAGACGATGAAGAGCTGAAAATCGGTGAAAAAAATACGTCGATTTTGTTTCAAACCACCATTTTGCCCGATAAATTTGCCAAAATCGAAGAAAATGCAAAGAATTTTCAAAAAAACAACGGCAATTTAGTTGAGATTTTTAATACTATTTGTTATACTACAAAAGTGAAACAGGACGAAGCGCGTGCCCTCGCTCAAAAAGGCGGAGCGGTTTTGGTCTTGGGCAGCCACACGAGCGCAAACACAAGACGTTTGTATCAGGTGGCAAAACAAGTCAATCCCGATACGTATTTTGCTGAGAGTGTGAGCGACGCACTGAATCAAACAAAATTATTCAAGGATATTCAAAGTGTATCAATTGTCGCAGGAGCATCAACTCCGCCGTGGTTGATACAGGAGGTAACACAACTTATGAGTGAAACTCAAAAGAACGCTGTGGAAACAGTCGAAACTGAAGTGAAAAACGAGGCAACGCTTCAAGAGCAAACAAACGCTGAAGAAAAAGAACCCACCACCATGGAAGACCTTTTGAAGTCTACAACTTCCGTGGGTTACACCAACTACAAGGTTGGCAAACGCATCAAAGGCGAAGTTATCAGCGCAGGCGACAACGGTATTTACGTTGCAATCGGTGGCAAGAAAGACGGTTTCATCGACAAAAACGAAGCAACTTTGGACGGCAATTACAATCCTGCCGACTTCAAAGAAGGCGACGAAGTGCAAGCAACCATCTTGGCTGTCAACAAAGAGTACGTCTCTCTCTCAAAGAAGGACGTTGACGCAATCCGTCAAGAAGAAGCCGAGGCAGAGAAGGCTCTCGCTCAAGGCGAATTCTCTTTGACAATGACGGAAGTGGTCAAAGGCGGTCTCCGCGGAAGACTCGGTCAATACACCATCTTCGTGCCGGCAAGCCAAATCAGAATGGGCTACGTCAGCAATTTGGAAGACTACAAAGGCAAGACTCTCCGTTTGACTCTCATGCCCCCGAAGGAAAAAGAAGCAACCACCGCTGAAGGCGAAGAAGCAGTCCAATCCGAAGATAAACCCCAAAAGAAATCAAGATATCTCTTTGCGTCACAACGCATCATTCTCGAAAGAGAAAAGAAAGAAAAAGAAGATATGTTCTGGGACAACATCCACGTGCATGACATCGTCACCGGCAAAGTGAAGAGATTCACTCAATTCGGCGCATTTGTCAACGTTCGCGGCTTTGATTGCCTCGCTCACATCTCCGAGCTTTCTTGGAACAAGATCACCGATCCCAGCACCGTTCTCACCATCGGCGAAAGCTATGACTTTGTCGTGCTCAAGATGGACAGAGAGACCGGCAAAATCTCTCTCGGCTACAAACAACTCCAAAAGAAACCTTATGAAGTTGCAGCAGAGAAGTTCCCCGTCGGCACGGTCATCAAGGGCAAAGTGGAAAGAATCTTCCCCTACGGTGCATTCGTTTCAATCGATGACGGCGTTGACGGACTCGTCCACGTTTCTCAAATCTCTCACAACTGGATCAAGGATGCAAACGAGGCATTGACAGTCGGTCAAGAAGTTGAAGC
>ULSH01025482.1_pt1 | contig 51062 bp, 48 predicted proteins | sample 1956151 | NCBI WGS metagenome assembly ULSH01 (sample SAMEA4835702, study PRJEB28245) | human gut metagenome | biome: gut microbiome; material: fecal sample | place: Denmark | collected 2008 | reverse complement strand
ACGCTCTTCCATCACTTTGTAAGGTGCCCATGACTTCGGATAAACGATGTCTGCGTCTTTGAAGGCTTCTTCCATGCTGGTGACCTGACGGAAGCTACCGCCGGAGGCTTTAGCATTGTTTTTAGCGACTTCAACGACATCCGGGATCAGGTCGTAGCCTTCCGGATGGGCCAGGGTGACATCCATACCGAAGCGAGTCATCAGACCGATGATGCCTTGTGGTACAGAGAGCGGTTTGCCATAGCTTGGGGAGTAGGCCCAGGTCATGGCGATTTTTTTACCTTTCAGGTTTTCCAGTGAACCAAAGTGTTCACGTAACCATGCCAGGTCAGCCATTGACTGAGTCGGGTGGTCAATATCGCATTGCAGGTTCACTAAAGCCGGACGTTGCGGCAGCACACCCTGCTTGTAACCGTCATCAAGTGCAGCGCCAACTTCACGCATATAGGCGTTGCCTGCGCCCAGATACATATCGTCGCGAATACCAATAGCGTCGGCGCAGAAGGAGATCATATTGGCGGTTTCACGCACGGTTTCGCCGTGAGCGATTTGTGATTTGCCTTCGTCGAGATCTTGCTGTGCAAGGCCGAGCAGGTTAAGCGCGGAAGCATAAGAGAAGCGGGTACGGGTGGAGTTGTCGCGGAATACGGAAATACCTAATCCACTATTAAAGACTTTGGTTGAGATGTTTTCAGCACGCAGTGCTTTTAATGCTGCGGCAACGTCCAGTACTTGTTTCAGTTCATCTGGCGTCTGTTCCCACGTTAACAAAAAATCTTTCTCGTGAAGGTGAGAGGTCAGCGAATTGATATCCTTAATCAGCTCATTAACAGTTTTCATCATAAAGTCCCGGTAGTGGAATGACAGGCAAAGTGGTTTATTTCACTGTGACTTGCCAAAGTGATTGGTGTTTTCACAGCTATACCTGGGACTAACAATAAGTGTGCCAGAATTATCCACGCGGCTGCGAAAGGCTAATTTGACGGATAATGTGTGGGGTTGATCACAAATTGATGCCAGCTTCCGGTTGTTTGTAAAATACGAAAACGTTTGGCTTTTTTTATCGCGTTATTTATTTGCTGCTAAGTATCAGAAATAAGATAAAGGAACAGGCGATCTCTCTTCAGTTTGATAAACTCACCGCCGTAATTCTCATATTGATATAGAAATGTGATATCTCTTCCATAATTTCATTAGAAAGTGATAAAAATCTTATGTTTTTATCAAAGCCAATTTCGCCTGAGTTAATATCATCATGATCTATGAACCATCAACGTCTTCAATGATCGACTTTTAAGTAAGTCTGGAAGGTAAAGCTATGGAGCTTGCTACTACGCAGTCAGTATTGATGCAAATTCAACCGACAATTCAGCGTTTTGCCAGAATGCTTGCCAGCGTTTTGCAGCTTGAGGTTGAGATCGTTGATGAAAACTTGTGTCGCGTCGCCGGAACGGGCGCATATGGGAAGTTTCTTGGTCGCCAGTTGAGCGGCAACTCACGCCTGCTCCGCCACGTCCTGGAAACGAAAACTGAAAAAGTTGTGACACAGTCTCGCTTCGATCCCCTTTGTGAAGGTTGCGATAGTAAAGAAAATTGCCGCGAAAAAGCATTTCTGGGTACGCCTGTCATTTTACAGGATCGTTGTGTTGGAGTGATAAGTTTGATTGCCGTTACCCACGAGCAACAAGAGCATATTAGTGATAATTTACGCGAATTTTCTGATTACGTTCGCCATATATCCACCATTTTTGTTTCTAAACTTCTGGAGGATCAGGGACCAGGAGATAACATCAGTAAAATATTCGCGACCATGATCGATAATATGGATCAGGGCGTGTTAGTGGTTGATGCTGATAATCGTGTTCAATTTGTTAATCAGACAGCTTTAAAAACACTCGGTGTTGTACAAAATAATATTATTGGAAAACCTGTTCGTTTCAGACCATTAACATTTGAGAGTAATTTTACCCATGGTCATATGCAACATATTGTTTCGTGGGATGATAAAAGTGAATTAATCATTGGTCAGTTGCATAACATCCAGGGCCGACAACTATTTTTAATGGCGTTTCACCAATCGCATACCAGTTTTTCTGTAGCAAATGCACCTGATGAACCGCATATTGAACAATTGGTTGGCGAGTGCCGTGTTATGCGGCAATTAAAACGACTCATTAGCCGTATTGCACCCAGCCCATCCAGCGTTATGGTGGTTGGTGAAAGCGGCACAGGTAAAGAAGTCGTCGCCCGTGCAATCCATAAGTTGAGCGGAAGACGGAATAAACCCTTTATTGCTATCAACTGTGCCGCGATTCCGGAACAGCTTCTGGAGAGCGAACTGTTCGGTTATGTTAAAGGCGCATTTACTGGCGCTTCTGCCAACGGTAAAACAGGGTTGATTCAGGCGGCGAATACGGGCACGCTGTTTCTCGATGAAATTGGTGATATGCCATTAATGTTGCAGGCTAAATTACTGCGCGCTATTGAGGCGCGTGAAATTCTGCCGATTGGTGCCAGTAGCCCAATACAAGTCGACATCCGCATCATTTCTGCAACTAATCAGAATTTGGCCCAGTTCATTGCCGAAGGTAAATTCCGCGAAGATCTCTTCTACCGACTTAATGTTATCCCGATAACTCTTCCACCGCTGCGTGAACGTCAGGAAGATATTGAATTACTGGTGCATTACTTTTTACATCTGCATACCCGTCGTCTGGGATCGGTTTATCCTGGCATTGCTCCGGATGTCGTCGAAATATTGCGTAAGCATCGTTGGCCCGGAAACCTGCGCGAGTTAAGCAATTTGATGGAATATCTGGTTAACGTGGTTCCTTCAGGTGAAGTTATCGACAGCACGCTATTGCCACCAAATCTGCTGAATAATGGCACAACGGAGCAAAGTGATGTAACAGAGGTCAGTGAGGCGCACCTGTCACTCGATGATGCGGGCGGCACGGCGCTGGAGGAGATGGAAAAGCAAATGATCCGCGAGGCGCTTTCACGTCATAACAGCAAGAAGGAAGTTGCTGATGAACTGGGCATCGGCATTGCTACGCTCTATCGCAAGATTAAGAAATATGAGTTGTTAAACACATAACCTCAGTGAATCCGGTCTGAATTCAGGCCGGATATCCTTTTACTTCGTTTTCTCGCAATCCAGAACTGTATTTACAATCATCTGATACCCCGTGCAGCGACAAAGATTTCCCGCCAGTCCGCGACGAATTTCCGTAATGGTTAATGGCTTCTCGCGTGGGTTCGCCAGCATTGCCGTGGTAGCCATAATCAGGCCAGGCGTACAAAACCCGCACTGCACTGCGCCGGATTTCGCATAAGCCTGCTGAACATGAGAAAGTTTTCCGCCTTTCGCTTCACCTTCAAGCGTGCGGATCTCTTTTCCTTCAGCCCAGGCGGCAAGGTATAAGCAACTGTCTATTGCTGTGCCGTCGACCAGCACCGTACAGGCACCACATTCACCCACGCAGCACCCTTGTTTGACACTTAGCAGTCCTTGTTCGCGGAGTAATTCCGAGAGCGGCGTGCCTGGTGCGGCATGAAGCTGAAAAGGCATCCCGTTAATGGTGCATTCGATGGTAATTGTTTCGCTGTGATTCATTGCAATTTTCCCCCCGCCGCGGCGACGGCTTCGCTAATCACTTTTTTGGTCATCGTCTGGATGAGATGCAGACGAAACTCTTTACTGGCCCGCCATGAAGAACGCGGGGCGACATCTTGCAGGACAGATTCGCTGATAGCTTCCAGCGTTTGCAGGTTTAATGGCGCATTTTGTGCAGTCTGTTCGGCATGTTGGCAGCGAATCGGCGTTGGCGCGGCAACACCAAATGCCAGGCGTAATTCGCTGAAATTGCCGTTATCCAGTCGGCAATGTGCGGCACAGCCAATCGTTGAAATATCCATTGCGTCGCGCATGGCATATTTAAAATGCGCGCTGCCCGCGTGTTCTTTCGGCTGGGGCGGAAAATGAAAGGCGACAAGGATTTCGTCATGCTCAAGAGACACTTTGCCCGGCCCAGTGTGAAAGCCATTAATCGGGACGAAACGAACACCGCGCGGGGAGTGAATCTCCAGTTTCGCGTCATAAATTAGCGTTGGCGTGGCAGAATCTGCGCTGGTAGCACCGTTGCAAATATTTCCACCGTAGGTAGCGACGTTACGGATCTGCGGTCCGGCAATGGACGAGGCCGCAGCACATAACGCTGGGAGATGACGTTGAGTTACAGGATCTTCAATGAGCTGGGTAAATGTCGTTGCAGAGCCGATACGTAGTGAGCCATCTTCCGCCAGCGTAATTCCCCGCAGCTCCGCCAGATTATGAATATCAACAATATGGCGATAACGGTCATTGTGATGGTGGAGCTGAATCAGTACGTCAGTGCCACCGGCGAGCAGTTTGGCCTGCGGGTTGTCAGCCAGCAGGTTGATGGCATCGGCAAGGGTTGCTGCGCGATGGTAAGAAGCAAAATCAAACATGATGTTATCCTCAAATCAATCCTGCCAGATGGAACTCTTCATATAACCGTTTTGGCGTCAGCGGCAGTGTATTGATTGCAACACCGGTAGCCATCTTCACCGCGTTACGAATAGCAGCGGCAACAGGAATTATTGGTGGCTCACCCAGTGACTTATGTCCGTATGCGGATTGCGGCTCATTGATTTCGACGAACGCGCTTTCCAGTTGTGGCAGATCCGGCATGGTCGGCATTTTGTAATCCAGCAGATTGGGGTTACGGACCACGCCGCTTTTCGCATCGATGATCATCTCTTCAAATAGCGCCCAGCCAATGCCCATTCCCATTCCGCCGTGTACCTGACCTTCTGCCAGCAGCGGATTTAGAATATGCCCCGAATCATGAACGTTGAGGATGCGGTTGATGGTGACTTTGCACAGTGCAATATCGACCGTCAGATCAACAAAGGTACAGCCGAACGCCGGTGGGTTAGTGGTGGTTTTGATGGAGCTTTCAGCAGAGAGCTGCCCGCCGCGTTCAGGGTGGTAGAAAGCGTCCATCGCCAAATCTTTTAACGACATTAACGGTTCTTCCGGTCGTTCAATCAGCACGATATGGCCTTTTATCAGGGTCAGATTCATCGCTGACTGATGTAGCATGACTGCGGCGTGAGCGATGATTTTCTCTTTTAATAACAGTGCCGCACTGCGCAGCGCAGGCGCGGCAACATAGCTCTGGCGTGAGGCAAATGCGCCGGGATCGAACGGCGTAACATCGGTATCTTGTGTTGAAATAACGCGAACGTCGCTGACCGGAACCCCCACGGTTTCTGCCACCATTTGCGAGAAGACGGTGTCGGCACCCTGACCGATTTCCGTCGCGCCGCTTTGCACGTTGATGGTTCCATCCTGATTCATCAGAAGGCGCGCGCCTGCTATTTCTACGCCGACAGGCCAGGTGTTCGAGGTGTAGCTAAAACAGGCGACGCCAACGCCGCGGCGTAAATTGCCTTTCTGGTTCTGGCACTCTGCACGGCGTTTTTCCCATTCAAAGATTTTCCGGCCTTTTTCAAGACACTCCGGCAACCCTGCGCTGTAAATACGTTTGCCCGTGAGCGGATTAGCATCTCCTTCGCGGGCGGCGTTGCGTAAACGAATTTCAACAGGATCAATACCTAACGCTGTCGCGGCGTCATCAAGCATAGACTCAACGGCAAATACGACTTGTGGCGCGCCATAACCACGCATCGCACCAGCTGAGGGGAGGTTGGTATAGCAGGTCTTTGAACTGTAAGCGTAGGCACAACGAGGATAAAGGTAAGCGACTTTATTCCCCCCCGCAGAAGCGATGGAGTGCCCGTGAGATGCGTAAGCGCCGGTGTTAGACAGAACATCCAGACTATAACCTTTCAATGTTCCGTCGCGGTTCACGCCCATTTGCCCGTCAATAGTAAAAGCGTGGCGGGTACGGGTTGCGAGGAAACACTCTTCACGGCTAAGGGAAACTTTCACCGGAATGCCGCCAAGCTTGCTGGTCAGGAATGCCGCCATTGGCTCTTCCAGTACATCCTGTTTATTACCAAAACCGCCACCGACAAACGGTTTGATGACTCGTACGCATGACCAGGGAATATTCAGCGCCTGACCAACCACACGGCGAACAATGTGTGGGATCTGGGTGCTGGAAACGATGGTAATTCGCGAGTCATCCTCCATCCATGCCAGCGATGTCACGCTTTCCATGTGACAATGTTGAATGACCGGCGTCTGATAGTGCCCCTGTACCTGGTAGTCGGCGGCATCGATTGTTTGTTGGACATTGCCCGTCGACATCGTGCTTTGTTTTAGTAAATTGCCGCCGTTATGGATTGGTTCAGCGTCATCAGCCAGCGCCGCTTCTGGGGTGGTGATAACGGGTAATTCTTGCCACTCAATGCTGACCAATTGCGCCGCTTTTTCTGCCGTGAGTTCATCACGGGCCACGACGATGGCAACGGCGTCACCATGGTGACGAACATGGCGAGTTAGCAGTGCGCGATCGGCGGTATCGCGCTTGTTTTCGTCAAGTGTCCAGGCATGCCCAGCTGTAGCGAATGGGATATCAGGCACATCTTCCCAGGTAAAAATCGCCAGTACGCCCGGTAAACTTCTGGCTTGTTCATCATTAATACTTACGGCATAACCATGTGCGATAGGGCTACGTACATATTTCGCGTAACACATGCCCGCCATAACATAATCGTCAGTATATCGTGCCCGCCCGGTGACCTTAGCAATGGCATCTACGCGCATGCATGATTCACCTGTAGCGGTTGCTTCCCGCGCTTCCATAGAAATCCCCTCGATTTGAACATTTGGTCCTTATGGCAAAGATTTAGTCTAAGCAGGCAAGATTTACGCCAGAAACGACGATAAGCGTTAAGGGAGGAAGGAAGTGTGATGATGTTAAAAAAACACAGATATGATACGAAACAGGACCCTGAATAGGGGCAGTGATACGTATCAATATGAGTGGCGATAAAATCAATGTGATAAATTGGGATTATTACGCATCAGGATGGGAAATAGGGTAAATGAGTCAGGAAATTCGATACCTCTACAGTGAATATTTTGCTGATGATACTTCCCTTTGCCAAATGAAATTAACCTCTTTCTCTATTACCGCGTTTTTCCAGAAGCAAGAGATTGGGTATCAAGAGGCTGGCTGCTATGATATGGCGTCTTGTTTTTTAAGCGAGGAAAGATTTTGAGTGCGGGACGCCTGAATAAAAAATCTCTGGGTATCGTGATGTTGTTATCGGTTGGACTGCTTTTGGCGGGCTGCTCGGGTAGCAAATCATCCGATACAGGAACGTATTCCGGCTCCGTTTACACCGTGAAACGGGGGGATACGCTATATCGTATTTCGCGCACCACGGGAACCAGCGTAAAAGAGCTGGCGCGACTGAACGGCATTTCCCCCCCTTACACCATTGAAGTTGGTCAGAAACTAAAACTGGGTGGGGCGAAAAGTAGCAGTACACGTAAATCAACCGCCAAATCAACGACCAAAACCGCATCGGTTACACCGTCATCAGCAGTACCGAAATCTTCCTGGCCGCCAGTAGGGCAACGTTGTTGGTTATGGCCAACGACAGGGAAAGTTATCATGCCGTATTCGACAGCTGATGGCGGCAATAAAGGGATTGATATCTCAGCTCCACGGGGTACACCTATTTACGCTGCGGGTGCAGGAAAGGTGGTGTATGTGGGCAACCAGCTGCGTGGCTACGGTAATCTCATCATGATTAAACACAGTGAAGATTACATTACGGCTTACGCCCATAATGACACGATGCTGGTAAATAATGGGCAAAGCGTGAAGGCTGGGCAAAAAATCGCCACTATGGGGAGCACTGATGCGGCATCTGTTCGCCTGCATTTCCAGATTCGTTACCGTGCAACGGCAATTGATCCGCTACGTTACTTGCCGCCTCAGGGCAGCAAGCCAAAATGCTGATGGCGAATTAATCAGCAGTCAGCAGCGCGGCACTTGCTAAGGAGAGCGTAAGGTTTATAATGCCTTACGCATCTCGAAGCGGGCGTAGTTCAATGGTAGAACGAGAGCTTCCCAAGCTCTATACGAGGGTTCGATTCCCTTCGCCCGCTCCAATTTATCTTCACCTCATCAATCTGCCATTTTTGCTGTATCTGATTTTCTATATTATCTTAATTCAATCGCTTCAGACTTTTCGCAATCGCTGTAACACTTCCCCATTTTTTTGTAAATAAAAAGCGTTTACGCAATGCAATCCTTTTGTAACAACCCAGGTAAAATACCTTATTTTCAAGTTGTTAAATAAGTGGTTATCTACGCTTTTAACAAACGATTGATGGAATCTTTTATGAAAGGGAAATCTACATTAACTCTTCTGCTCGCTGGTATATTTTCGTGCGGCACATGCCAGGCGGCAGGGGCAGAAGTGACGAGTGAATCTGTATTTAACATTCTTAATTCCACGGGGGCAGCAACTGATAAAAGTTATTTATCGTTAAATCCAGATAAGTATCCTAATTATCGTCTTCTGATTCACTCAGCCAAATTAAAAAATGAAATAAAGAGCCACTATACCAAAGACGAAATTCAAGGATTGTTAACATTAACAGAAAATACACGAAAGTTAACGTTGACGGAGAAACCCTGGGGAACATTTATTCTTGCTTCTACTTTCGAAGATGACAAAACAGCGGCAGAAACCCACTATGATGCTGTCTGGCTGAGGGATAGTTTATGGGGCTATATGGCATTAGTATCAGATCAGGGAAATAGTGTAGCCGCAAAAAAGGTTCTGCTCACTCTGTGGGAATATATGTCTACGCCCGACCAGATTAAGCGGATGCAGGACGTCATTAGCAACCCAAAACGACTGGATGGTATTCCTGGGCAAATGAATGCTGTACATATCCGATTTGACAGCAACTCCCCCGTGATGGCAGATGTGCAGGAAGAAGGCAAGCCGCAGCTGTGGAACCATAAACAAAATGATGCGTTAGGTCTTTATCTTGATCTCCTTATACAAGCAATCGACACTGGTACTATTAACGCTGAAGATTGGCAAAAAGGTGACCGATTAAAATCGGTTGCGCTGCTGATTGCTTATCTGGATAAAGCCAATTTCTATGTTATGGAAGATTCCGGAGCGTGGGAGGAAGATGCCCGATTAAACACATCTTCCGTTGCACTGGTGACCTCTGGACTGGAACGTTTGTCAAACCTACTCTCGAAGAAAGACTCTGTTTTTGTCTCTGATTTACTACGCGAAGCTAAAGCCAATGAACTGGATGAACCACTTTCAACAACGAGGTTGAACCACCTCATAGATAAAGGTTATGAAAGAATAACGCTACAGCTTGATTTAGGGGGAGAATCTCCTGGTTATCTGGAAAAAGATAAACATTACAGAGAAGCCGATGCGGCTTTACTTAATGTTATTTATCCTGCAAATCTTTCAAAGATAAATACCAGAAGAAAAGAGCAAGTTCTAAAAATAGTTAAAAAACTAGCAGGTCCGTATGGTATAAAAAGATACGAGAAGGATAATTATCAGTCGGCAAATTTTTGGTTCAATGATATTAAAACCGATACCGATCAAAATTCACATGCGAAAAGAGAAATGAGCTTCATTCCATCAACAGAAGCAGAATGGTTTTTTGACTCATGGTATGCAAAATCAGCAGCAATTGTTTATAAAGAATCAAGAAAAGAAGAGTATTTGAATGACTCAGTGCAATTTATGAATAGATCATTGGCCCAAATAACAGGCGAGAATATGATTGGTGCAAATGGCAGGAGTGTACCTGAAATGGCACTTCCCGAAAGCTATAACTATATCCACAAGTCGGGAACTTTGCATGAAGCGCCAAGCCCTATCATTCCGCTAAATTGGTCGAAAGCTTCAATGACTCTCATGTTGAAAGAGATGTCCAACCTTATCAATGATGAGGGAAATAAATAGTTTTCATAATGAGGCGGTCCTGGATTAAAAGGACCGCTCAAAGAGAAATCGAAAGGGGAGGTAAAAGTGATCAATAAATTACTGTTAGCTTACCTGATAGGTCTGGTTGTGACATCGACCTTAATATTTATCTTCTCGGAAGAAAAAGTAACATATCGGTTGTTTGCTGCAGCAATTACAGGGTTGACCTGGCCGCTTAGCCTCATTCCATCCATCATAAGTCTCATGATTCGTAAATCCGACTAACAAGAAAATTATATGAACGATTAAGAAAAATAGAATCGAACAAGAGAATAAAATATATGCGGGGAGTAACAAAACACTCGCAGTGCGTTAATGTGTAACTAACAAATATGATTTTTATTGAAAATAGTTACCAAACAAGTGTTATAAGAAATACGGGGTATGTTTAAGTAAAACATATCAACAGTTGCAATTCTGTATATGGACAGGATGACTTACTACTGTAAGTAGCTGATAGCTATTCGCTCATAACAAAATCATTATTTTATAAATAGGAATCATCACTTTTTAATCATGTTTTTATTGCAAGTTTATGGAGAATGAGAATATGGAATAAGGAGATGAAACATGATTGAAGAAGGGCTGTTACTTCCAATGAATGTTTTGCTTCAAGGACAGAAGTTAACCCTACTCGACCCTGAAATGTGGTTCTTACGGGGAAATGAAAACAAGGATGTAACCCTTGTTATTACGATTGGTAATAACCATCAAAAATTAATGGTAGTGGAAGACATATTACTGCTCATTGACCGAAGCCAAATTGAGGTAACTGCAGGGAAAGTAATTTATCATCCACTTCGCATTGATATCCTGAGTAAATTATTAGCTTTTATTGATGAATCAACGGGGAGTGTGGAAAGGGAACACCATGAGTTGTTTGCTGATGCCTTGCCCTTTGCATCAGAAGTTGTGCTATTCAGTAAAGTTGCAAGTGAAGCCTGGTTTTTAGCCACTTATCTGAGCAGCGATAATATTAATGAAATTCTGTTTCAGCATCTAAGAAAAACAGAATGCTATAAACTGGTTCGCTATTTATTATCGCAATCGCTCATACAGACTTCACTCTATGATCTTGGTGAGCTTTACGGCGTATCGTATTCACATTTTCGCCGTTTATGTAGTTATGCATTGGGTGGTAAAGTTAAAACGGAATTATGTGGCTGGAGAGTTGCCAGAGCCGTGTTGGAAATCATTGAAGGAAACAGTGATATGACAACTATTGCACATAAATATGGCTACTCATCCTCATCACACTTTTCAGCCGAAGTAAAAAGCCGGTTAGGAAAAACACCGAGAGAACTATGTAAAAAGTTATGAAAATAAAATTACGTATTACTATTATATTAATTTCAGCCTTATGCATTTTTAATGGATTATTGACTCCTGGTGCATATGCCGCAACAGCGAATGGATACGTAGCAAATAAAGAAAATCTACGTAGTTTTTTTGAAACGGTTTCATCATATGCGGGTAAGCCTACAATAGTAAGTAAGCTCGCCATGAAGAAACAGATCAGCGGAAATTTTGATTTAACCGAACCCTATGCCTTGATTGAACGTCTGTCGGCGCAGATGGGACTTATTTGGTATGATGATGGCAAAGCTATTTATATCTATGACTCATCAGAGATGCGTAATGCGCTGATTAATCTGAGAAAGGTATCGGTGAATGAATTTAATAATTTCTTAAAAAAATCGGGTCTGTATAACTCTCGTTATGAAATTAAAGGGGGCGGCAATGGTACTTTCTATGTTTCGGGGCCACCGGTGTATGTTGACCTGGTTGTTAATGCTGCGAAATTAATGGAGCAAAACAGCGATGGCATCGAGATCGGACGCAATAAAGTAGGAATAATTCATCTGGTCAACACATTCGTTAATGATCGGACTTATGAATTACGTGGCGAAAAGATAGTTATTCCTGGCATGGCAAAAGTACTATCGACATTGTTAAATAATAACATTAAGCAAAGCACTGGGGTTAACGTACTTTCTGAAATTTCAAGTCGTCAACAACTAAAAAACGTATCACGTATGCCTCCTTTTCCTGGTGCTGAAGAAGATGATGACCTACAAGTAGAGAAAATAATATCGACAGCTGGAGTGCCAGAGACTGACGATATACAAATTATTGCATATCCTGATACCAACAGTTTACTTGTTAAAGGAACAGTATCTCAGGTTGATTTTATCGAGAAGTTAGTAGCTACACTCGATATTCCAAAGCGACACATTGAATTATCTTTATGGATAATAGATATTGATAAGACTGATCTAGAACAGTTAGGAGCTGACTGGTCTGGCACGATAAAAATTGGATCCAGCCTAAGTGCATCATTTAATAATTCAGGTTCAATTAGTACCCTGGATGGGACACAGTTTATTGCAACAATACAGGCACTTGCGCAAAAAAGAAGAGCCGCCGTTGTTGCTCGTCCTGTCGTTTTAACACAGGAGAATATTCCTGCTATATTTGATAATAACCGTACTTTCTATACTAAATTAGTCGGCGAGTGTACTGCGGAATTGGATGAAGTAACCTATGGTACGATGATTAGCGTGCTACCACGATTTGCTGCGCGAAATCAAATTGAATTACTCTTGAATATTGAAGATGGCAATGAAATCAATTCTGACAAGACCAATGTTGATGATCTGCCTCAGGTTGGTAGAACGCTTATAAGTACTATTGCGCGCGTGCCTCAAGGGAAAAGTCTTTTGATTGGTGGATATACACGAGATACGAATACCTATGAAAGTCGCAAGATCCCAATATTAGGCAGTATTCCATTTATTGGTATATTATTTGGATATGAAGGAACAAATGCGAATAACATCGTTCGTGTCTTTCTTATTGAGCCAAGAGAGATCGATGAGCGCATGATGAATAATGCGAATGAGGCTGCGGTTGACGCCAGAGCAATAACACAGCAAATGGCAAAAAATAAAGAAATCAACGATGAATTACTGCAGAAATGGATAAAAACTTACCTGAATCGTGAAGTCGTCGGAGGATAGTGAAATGGCGATTCATGTAGAACATGTCGGTGTATTAGAAAGAGCCAGAGAAGTTTCTCGCTTAGAGGACATTATCACAGAAGATAATGAAGATATTGAAGCTGAAATGCCTAAAATGGGGGATGATCCCGCCGGTAAAGAAGCTCGATTCTTACAAGCTACTGACGAGATGTCAGCAGCGTTAACGCAGTTTATGAAGAAAAAAATCTACGAAGAACAACTGGCCAACTTTCTGGACGGAGAAGAATATGTCCTGGAAGATCAGCCAATAGAAAAAACCGATAAAGTCATGGAGGCGCTTAAGGCAGCAACTACCCATGACTATGAAGTGTATAGCTTTGCTAAAAAATTATTTCCAGATGAAAGCGATCTGGTGGTTGTATTACGTGCAATTTTACGTAAAAAACAAATATCTGAAAATGTGCGGCTAAACGCTGAAGCATTACTTAAAAAAGTTAATCAAGAGACTACTAAAAAATTAATTAATAGCGGTATTAACTCGGCATTAAAAGCAAAGTTATTTGGCCAGGCGTTGTCATTAAATCCAAAATTACTAAGGGCAAGTTATCGACAATTTTTAATGGCAGAAGACGATGCTGTAGATACTTATGTCGAATGGATTGGTAGTTATGGCTATCAAAATAGAATGCTGGTGACAAAATTTATCAAAGAGACGCTTTTCTCAGATATAAATGCACTTGATGCGAGTTGTTCATCATTGGAATTTGGTATGTTTCTCAATAAGTTGTCACAACTATTGTCTCTTCAGTCGGCAGAGGCTTTATTTCTGAAAACTTTGATGAATAACCCAATAATTAAAAAATTTATTAGCGCAGAAGATTACTGGATATTTTTTCTGATATCGTTAATAAAATTTCCTGAGACTGCAGAGGAACTCCTGAAAAATGCACTGGTAACCCTACCCGCAGATGCTAATTATAAAGACAAAACGTTACTCCTGAAGGCGATTTACAGCGGATGTACAAATCTTCCATTTTCACTTTTTATTAATAATGAACAATTATTAGAGATTAGGGAGTGTTGTAAACAGGCAATAAAAGTAACATTTGCAGCAGAGATCTTTGATACACAAAACAGTAATAAAAAACAAAATAAAAAACTATGGAAGAAGGTAATGTTCAATGTTTAACAAAGTTTTGATAGGGTTAAGGAGTCATCCAGAATTAATAATTCTTGGATTAATGGTGATGATTATCGCCATGCTCATAATTCCATTGCCCACCTACTTAATCGATTTTTTGATTGGGCTGAACTTAACATTGGCAATACTTGTATTTTTAGGATCATTCTATGTTGATAGGATCTTAAGTTTTTCTTCATTCCCATCAATTCTTCTCATCACAACGTTATTTCGTTTGGCGCTGGCGATCAGTACCAGCCGACTTATACTTCTTGAGGCGGACGCCGGAGAAATTATAACGAGTTTTGGTGAATTCGTTATTGGCGATAGCCTGGTAGTTGGTTTTGTTATTTTCTCCATTGTTACTATTGTTCAGTTTATCGTGATTACTAAAGGTTCGGAACGTGTGGCTGAAGTTGCTGCCCGCTTTTCGCTTGACGGTATGCCAGGTAAACAAATGAGTATTGACGCCGATCTACGCGCCGGGATCATTGATGCAGATTTAGCAAAAGAACGTCGTAGCGTATTAGAACGAGAGAGTCAGCTGTATGGTTCCTTTGATGGTGCGATGAAATTTATCAAAGGTGATGCTATTGCAAACATTATTATTATCTTTGTTAATATTATCGGTGGGCTATCAGTAGGAGTAGGCCAAAATGGAATGGATTTCTCGACAGCGTTGACCGTCTACACAATTCTTACCGTCGGTGATGGTCTTGTTTCTCAAATTCCAGCTTTATTAATTGCTATTAGCGCAGGGTTTATCGTAACGCGCGTGAATGGCGATAGTGATAATATGGGGCAAAATATAATGTCCCAGTTATTAAGTAATTCTTTTGTCATTATTGTGACATGTGTCCTCGCGCTAAGTATTGGGTTGCTTCCAGGTTTTCCCCTTCTTGTGTTTTTATGTTTGGCAGTAATCTTAGGAATTTATTTTTACTTTAAATTCAAAAAGAAAGGGGTTGAAGAAACGGTTGTTGAGGGAGATATCACCGTTGGGTTGGAACCCTATAATCAGGATGATGATATTTCATTAGGTATTATTAATAAACTTGATCAGGTTATTACCGAAACGGTACCCTTGGTTTTGATTATGAATAGTGTACAGGCTAAAAAATACACTGAAATCAATCTTGCTGATAGGATTCGTAGTCAGTTTTTTATTGAGTATGGTATCCGTATTCCCGGTATTGTCATTCGCGAGGGGGAAGGCCTTAATGATGAAGATGTCATATTAATGCTAAATGAAGTCAGAGCCTCGCAATTTAAAATTTATCATGATCTCGTCTTGTTGGTTGAATATTCAGATGAAGTGGTTTCGACTTTGATCAAGAAACCTGTCATCGTAAATAGTAATGGTGAACAATATTATTGGGTTACAAAAAGTGATGCCCAAAAATTAACAAAAATTGGCTGTTATACTCGCACGGCCATGGATGAAATGTACAATCATTTATCTGTATGTCTGGCGCATAATATTAATGAGTATTTTGGTATACAAGAAACCAAATATATTCTTGATCAATTAGAGATGAAGTATCCTGATCTATTAAAAGAAATATTAAGATATATAACCGTGCAGCGCATTTCAGAGGTAATTCAGCGTCTGATCCAGGAGCGAATTTCAGTGCGCAATATGCGTTTAGTTATGGAGGCTTTAGCATTATGGAGCCCACGAGAGAAAGATATAATTACACTCGTCGAGCATGTACGAGGTGCATTAGGTCGCTACATTTGCCATAAGTTTTCATATTCTGGAGAAATTAAAGCAATTGTGATTTCGCCTGAAATAGAGGACAGAATCAGAGATGGTGTCAGGCCTACCGCTGGCGGTACTTTTCTTAATCTCGATGCATCCGAAGCTGAGATGATTCTGGATAATTTTAAACTGGCTCTTTCTGGAATCAATATTCCTATTAAAGACATTATTTTACTGGGATCTGTGGATATTCGTCGTTTTATCAAAAAACTTATTGAATCTAGTTATCGAGACCTCGAAGTACTTTCGTACGGGGAACTAACGGAAAATGTTCCCGTTAATATTCTGAAAACTATTTAGGATAATGTCTTGCGATATGGAGCATGCTGGTATGAAAAAATTAAAACTATTAAATAAATACAGCTACTTACATAGCATAAACGGCTCGCTGATTGAAGCAGAGCTTGACGACGTTTCAGTGGGCGAAGTATGCGAAATTTATGCGAGCTGGCAAGCAAATGAACGTATAGCCAGGGCTCAGGTCGTTGGCTTTCGCAATGGAAAGACATTATTGAACCTTATAGGCAGCTCTGTGGGGCTTACACGTACTGCAGTTTTGAAACCAACGGGAGAGCAGTTAACCATACATATCAGTGATGCCTTTCTTGGTTCAGTTTTGAATGCTTCTGGTCAAATTATGGAAAGGTTTGTCCCGGACACTCCAGGCGAAAGGGGAAATTTACGCCTGATTGATGAACTGCCACCGTCGTATCAGGAACGTCGAGTTATTAATACACCACTAGAGACACGGATAAGAGTCATTGATGGCGTACTGACATGTGGCATTGGTCAACGTGTTGGGATTTTCGCATCGGCTGGCTGTGGCAAAACGGTTTTAATGCATATGCTTGTAAACAACACTGAAGCTGATGTGTTTGTTATTGGCTTGATTGGCGAACGTGGAAGGGAAGTTACGGAATGCGCGGAATCGCTGAAAAAATCAGTAAATGCAGCAAAATGTGTTTTGGTTTATGCCACCTCTGATTTTTCGTCAGTAGATCGGTGTAATGCCGCCCTGATGGCGACAACCGTGGCAGAGTATTTTAGAGATCGAGGAAAGAGAGTTGTACTTTTTATCGACTCAATGACGCGCTATGCACGAGCACTACGCGATATGAAGCTGGCAGCGGGTGAACCACCTGCCAGACGTGGTTATCCTGCTTCTGTTTTTGACAGTTTACCTCGCTTACTGGAGAGGCCGGGACCAACACTAAAAGGAAGTATTACTGCCTTTTATACCGTATTACTGGAGGGGGAGGATGAATCAGACCCACTGGGTGATGAAATTCGCTCAATCCTTGATGGCCATATCTATCTAAGTCGCAAACTCGCTGGGCAAGGTCATTATCCGGCAATAGATGTTCTAAAAAGTGTGAGTCGAGTATTTGGTCAGGTCACTGATGAAAAACACAGAGATAATGCTGCACGGGTAAGGAAGATCCTCACAACTTTGGAAGATCTACAGGTGTTTATTGATTTAGGGGAATATCGCGCTGGGCAAAATGTTGAAAATGATTTTGCTATGAATGCCCGGCCTAAACTCACAAATTGGTTAAAACAGTCAGTTAATGAAAAAATGCCAATGAGTGAAACGCTAAAAGAGCTTGAACGAATTGTTAAGTAAAGTTAATCGACTTATCAGAAGAACAGCGCAGAGCCTGGCTGCATGTGAAGCATCATTACAAAAGTTAAATGTAGAAAAAGAAAAGTTAGTCGAAAAGGAACGCCTGTATGATATGCAACTTAAAAACCTACAGTCACTGTTAGATATGAAGGAGTTACTCGGCGAAGTAGTATTTCGCCAGGATATATTTTACTCGTTACGTAAAGTTGCAGTCATTCAGCAGCAGATCGCTGAGATAAATATTGAAAAGCAAAAAATAGCAGAGCGGCGAAAAATACTTAACAAGGAAATAGTTCAACAGCAAGAACAAAGAAAACACTGGTGGCTAAAAGGAGAAAAGTACGATCGACTAAAGAAGCGCATCAAAAAACAACTTTTAAATCAGATGTTTTATCAAGACGAGCTTGAACAGGAGGAGAAATATAATGGACGAAGTCAAGAAAATTGAACATTATAAAAATTTAAACACAGACACATCCGAGAATTCTGCTGCGGATTTAGACAGTTTCTTAAAGAAAAACAAAAAAAATAAAGAAATGAGTGAGATTGTTGCTGGATCCATTCTCCAGTTATTACGTCAGGCTCAGGATAGCCAATTCCCTACGTTTGGGAAAATGAATGGGCAAATGAAGTCTATTGATAACAAATCGTCTCTCCAGGTTGACAGGAATTCATCTTTTTCTTTGCAAACAAATGGAATAGAGCAACTTTCTACAAAGAAAGTCCTCAATATGACTTCACGATATCAGGGTGTTAATTCTGAACTATCTGATAAAGCGATACAATTTAAGGGGGAAATCTATAATGGTATCCATACAGAAAACATCACGGTTCAAAACCACAGTAATAATAAAGAGCGTGAAAAAAAATATCGCGATGGAGACAAAAAAAATGGAGAGCAGGCCCATTTATTAGATATTACTAACGAAAGAAGGTTTGCTGATAACAAAATCATGTTTACTCAACATATCGAAAAGCAAAGGAATGTTCATACGCTCAATCAGAATGATATAAATAATTCTGTTAATAGTGCCAATGTACCCGAAAATGAATTGACATATCAGTTTCAGCGTTGGGGACAGAATCATACAGTTCGGATTCTGGAAAGTAGTGAAGGGATACGACTAAAACCATCAGACACGATTGTCTCCGACAGACTCCATGAAGCCCAACACAATGATGTTACAGCACAACGTTGGGTATTGACTGAGCAAGATGAACGACAAGGGCAACGACATCAGCCTCATGATGAGCAAGAAAATGAAGGTAAATTCGAAAACGATCAGAAGGACGAAAGTTAATGTTCGGTCTGAGAAAAGTAAATGGAAACACTCATTCCTTTGAAACCACTTTTCAAAACTGGAAAGAAAAGGGTGAAGATGTTGCGTTATTAATGCCTGAATTTAGCGCCAAATGGCTACCGATAGCAGAAGAGAGCGGCAGCTGGTCTGGATGGGTGTTACTTCGAGAAATATTTCCCTTAATTTCTCCCGGGCTCGCTGGGATGGCTTTAATGCCAGAACCGGAAAGGTTAATAGGGGAATGGCTCAGTTTATCTAGTACCCCGTTAAATCTAGAGTATCCTGAACTAAAATATAATCGTTTGTGTGTAGGTAAAGTATTTGATGGAGTATTGAGTCCAGCTCAACCACTAATAAGAATATGGACAGGGGAATTAAATGTTTGGTTAGATAAAGTCACGGTCTGCCAATACGAAAATGCTCCAACACTAGACAAAAAAACATTATATTGGCCCATTCATTTTGTAATTGGATTTAGTAAAACATGTTATAGAACCATTGTTGATATTGAAGTTGGTGATGTTTTATTAATTTCAGATAATTTTGCTTATGCGGTTATTTATAATACAAAGATTTGTGATCTGATTTATCCAGAGGAGTTAAAAATGGCTGATCATTTTGAGTACGAGGAAGATTTTGAAACAGATGACTTTGATATCAAAAAAAGCGAAATCGAGATTAATGATGAAAATGACTATCAGCAGATTAATAGTTTTGAAGACTTGCCTGTAAAAATTGAGTTTGTTCTTGGAAAGAAAATAATGAATCTATATGAAATAGACGATCTCTGTGCAAAAAGAATTATACCTTTGCTTCCTGAAGCTGAGAAAAATATAGAGATACGTGTAAATGGCGCGCTAACTGGCTATGGCGAACTTGTTGAAGTGGATGATAAATTGGGCGTAGAAATTCATTCTTGGTTATCAGGGAATAATAATGTCAAATAGTATTTCGCTGATAGCGATATTATCATTATTTACACTATTACCGTTTATAATAGCATCCGGGACATGTTTTATTAAATTCTCGATTGTTTTTGTTATTGTCCGAAACGCTTTGGGACTTCAGCAAGTGCCATCAAATATGACACTTAATGGGGTAGCTTTGCTATTGTCAATGTTCGTAATGATGCCGGTTGGGAAGGAAATATATAATAACAGTCAGAATGAGAATCTTTCATTCAATAATGTAGCGTCGGTTGTTAATTTTGTTGAGACAGGCATGAGTGGTTATAAATCATATTTGATAAAATATTCTGAACCGGAGTTGGTTAGCTTTTTTGGAAAGATTCAGAAGGTGAATAGTTCTGAAGACAATGAAGAGATAATCGATGATGAGAATATTTCAATTTTCTCGTTACTCCCGGCATATGCGTTGAGTGAGATAAAAAGTGCATTTATTATAGGTTTCTATATCTATTTACCCTTTGTTGTAGTTGATCTGGTTATATCCAGTGTTCTGTTAACGTTAGGTATGATGATGATGAGTCCGGTAACCATATCTACACCGATAAAATTAATTCTGTTTGTCGCGATGGACGGTTGGACAATGTTATCGAAAGGACTCATTTTACAATATTTTGACTTATCCATTAATCCCTGAGGAAAAAATATGGACGACATTGTTTTTGCGGGGAATAGGGCGCTGTATCTGATTTTAGTTATGTCTGCAGGACCTATTGCAGTTGCGACATTTGTTGGTTTATTGGTAGGGCTTTTTCAAACGGTAACACAGTTGCAAGAACAGACGTTGCCATTTGGCGTCAAATTATTGTGCGTAAGTATTTGCTTTTTTTTAATGAGCGGATGGTATGGTGAAAAATTATATTCATTCGGTATCGAAATGCTGAATTTAGCATTCGCGAGAGGATAGCATGGGGGAGGCGATACTCTATCAGTTGCATAGTCTGCTGGCTGCTACAGCACTCGGTTTTTGCCGATTGGCACCAACTTTTTATTTGTTACCATTTTTCGCCAGTGGGAATATACCAACAGTAGTTCGTCACCCAATAATAATAGTGGTATCATGTGCATTAGTTCAGCATTACCACTATGAATTATCGACCTTAAATGAAATAGATATCGCTTTGTTAGCTGCCAGAGAAATTATCATAGGGCTGTTTATTGCTTGCTTATTAGCTTCCCCGTTTTGGATTTTTCTTGCTATAGGTAGCTTTATCGATAACCAACGCGGTGCAACGTTAAGTAGTACTTTGGATCCAGCTACAGGTGTCGATACCTCGGAATTAGCAAGATTATTTAACCTATTCTCTGCAGCGGTTTATCTTACTAACGGTGGATTGAATTTTATTCTGGAAACTCTTTGGCAAAGTTATAATTTATGGCCTTCAGGAAATTTTAATTTTCCTAAATTAGAGCCTTTATTCTCATATATTAATAACATAATGACTCATACTATCGTTTACGCAAGTCCCGTGATTGCCGTTATGCTGGGCGGTGAGGCTGTCCTGGGGTTGCTGGCACGTTATGCTTCACAACTAAATGCTTTTGCCATTTCACTGACTGTCAAAAGTGCGCTGGCATTTTTAATATTAATTATTTATTTTGGCCCAATACTGGCTGAACGAGTGATGCCGTTATCCTTTTTCCCAGAACAATTGCAACTATACATTGAGAAATAGAGTGTTTCATGGCCAATAAAACTGAAAAGCCAACACAAAAGAAACTCCAGGATGCTTCTAAAAAAGGGCAAATTCTAAAAAGTAGAGACTTAACCGTCTCTGTAATAATGCTTGTGGGTACTTTATATCTCGGATATGTTTTTGATGTGCATCACATTATGTCGATTCTTGAATACATCCTTGATCATAACGCTAAACCAGATATTTGGGACTATTTTAAAGCTATGGGGATTGGTTGGTTGAAAACGATCATTCCTTTTTTGCTGGTTTGCATGTTCACAACAATACTTGTCTCCTGGTTTCAAAGTAAAATGCAATTAGCAACTGAAGCTGTTAAATTTAAGTTTGATTCATTAAATCCAGTAAATGGCTTAAAGCGTATATTTGGCTTAAAAACCGTAAAAGAATTTGTTAAAGCAATTCTTTATATTGTTTTTTTTGCATTGGCGATCAAAGTATTTTGGAGTAATCATAAATCACTGCTTTTTAAAACTCTTGATGGAGATATCATATCTTTATTATCAGATTGGGGAGAGATGCTATTCCTTCTCATACTGTATTGTCTCGGCAGTATGATAATTGTCTTAATTTTTGATTTTATCGCTGAATATTTTTTATTTATGAAAGATATGAAAATGGATAAACAAGAAGTTAAAAGAGAATACAAGGAACAAGAAGGAAATCCAGAAATTAAGTCTAAACGCAGAGAGCGCCATCAAGAAATTCTGTCAGAGCAATTGAAATCTGATGTCAGTAATAGCCGTCTGATGATTGCCAACCCTACGCACATTGCCATAGGGATATACTTTAAGCCACATCTGTCACCTATACCATTGATTTCTGTAAGAGAAACTAATGAGGTAGCATTAGCCGTAAGGAAATATGCAAAGGAAATCGGAATACCAATTATTACAGATAAAAAATTAGCACGAAAAATTTATGCTACCCATCGTCGCTACGATTATGTTAGCTTCGAAAATATAGATGAGATCTTGCGTCTTCTGCTGTGGCTTGAAGATGTGGAGAATGCCGGACAACCTGTTCCAGATGAACAGTTCTCTTCAGAAGATAAATTCATTGAGGGTGAAGACACAGAAATCGAGAATAAAGATAATAATTGAATAAATTAATTTCTATCGTAGTCAGATATTTAAAAATAATCTACACGCAAAAAGCGTGTAGATTCATTATTTAATGAGTTAAACGATCTTGCGAAATGACAAGCAATTGATACATACTCATCTCTTTATAAGCTGGAACAGTAGTAACCTGTGCAAATTCGCGATATAGCTTCTGCTCTAGTTCTGCTGATGATATATATTCCGGGTGTTCGCTAAAGAACTGTCTTGCATCTACTATCGCTTGAGATTCGCCACTTCTTTTATTCTGAGTATCCTTTAATGAATTTTCTCTGGTGCATGCAGAGAGCAACGATATCAGCGCGACAGTTATTATGATTTTACTATTATATCTTACTAATGACATATCAACTTTCTCTTATGCAAGATTGGAGTTTAAAATAATGTTTATCCCATTCACAGAGTGCTATAAACAACTCAACAGTACCTTTTATGTTAAGTTTATTTAGGGCTCTTATTTTGTGATATGATACTGTTTTATAATCAATTCCTTTGATAATGGCTATTTGTTTTAACGAATAAGAAACACATAACCGCAGGATATCTATCTCATCATGGGTAAGTGGTTCTTGAGTGGAATACACATTTTGTGTATGAAGATTCGAAACCAGGAAATGCGTTAAATCAGATAATGTAATATTCTTATTGATCCTGATGAAATTGTTGCTCAAAAGGGTGTTTACAGGTTCTGTATTTGGTTTGAGATTTCGATGTTGGTGCTCATCAATAACAACGAACGAATGTCCAAGATCAACCAACGCAACCAAATCGCTGTAATATTCCTTTTGGGATGCTAATAATGCATTAGTGCCTACAGTGAAGTAGACATCACTGGAAAAGACTTGCATATGCCAACCTGCACTCTAAAATCATTTAGTGTAAATATTACGTGTAAAATTTAAAATAATGGTAATTGTTATATTTGCATATCAATGAGGGAATAGGGTGTATACCTTAAATTGCAAATAAAGTTATGTATGTAGGCATTTAAAATGGTTCTCGAAAATTATAATCTTTTTATTGTGTGTCATCATAATTTGGTCATGAAATTTCCGTCTTGTTACACTACTCTAAACTAGAGCTTATGGAATTAGCGGGTGGTATTCATGGAAAATAATGATAAATTCTTATCACAAGACTTATTGGAATCTTATGCCATTCGTTTATTGAGCGGACCATTGAATGGATGCGAGTATGAAATACTTAATGGGCGTGTACTCGTTATCGTTGGTAATGATGTTTCGTTAGGAAGAAGTGATTCTTTTTCTGAGTTACCAGAGAATACGATAGTCATTCCTTATGGAGAGCTTACAGGCAGTTTTGAGGTAATAATCACTACCGACCCTGATCTGGTTGTAACAATCAGAGAATTAACAGCACAAGAACCTGAAGATAGAACGTTAACATTGAATCAGCAAATAGAAGTTTTAGGCCTCAAATTTGCTGTAAAAGGAAAAAATGAAGTTTGGCAGTATTCAATACCCGGTATTGTTGAAAATAACATTACTTCAACAAGGCAACATTTCTTTAGTAGTACGCTGTTTAAATATGTAACGCTATTTTTTCTTTTTGCTATCATTTTTATAGCTTTTTATATTGTTAATGCCAGTAATGATCCGCAGCTGAGACATATCGATAAAATTCTTGTAAACAAAAATAGAAATTATGAAATTTTATATGGTAGGGATCATGTCATCTATATCAATACCAATAGTTTGGATGAAGCTGTCTGGGTCAAACAAGCATTGGAAAAAAATCAACCAGGAAAGCCAGTACGGGTGATAAATCCTGATGATGAATCGATACGAATTTTTTCATGGCTTGCTGATAATTTCCCAGATCTACAATATTTTAAACTACAGCTATTAGATGCCAGTAATCCAAGACTGACAGTGAGTAAGCAACGGAATGCTATCACACAGCAACTAATCGATAATCTTATTAAAGGATTACTGCAAACTATGCCATATGCCAGCAATATAAGTATTGCGGTATTAGATGATAATGTATTGGAAAGTCAGGCAATTGAAACATTGTCGGCAATAGGTCTTTCTTATGAAAAATATAAAACAGCTAACAATGTATATTTCAATATCATTGGTACGTTAAGCGACAGTGAATTAAATAAAATTAATAATTATGTCGACGAATATTATAAACAATGGGGTAAACAATATGTAAGATTTAATGTGAATTTGAAAAATCAGGATACAAATAATAGTTCATTTAGCTACGGAGATAATCGATTCGAGAAGTCTCAAGGTAGCAAGTGGACATTTCAGGAATAATTGAGGAGGACTTATGGCAGATTGGAATGGTTATATTATGGATATCAGCAAACAATTTGATCAGGGCGTTGATGATCTGAACCAGCAAGTTGAAAAAGCGTTGGAGGATTTAGCAACCAATCCTTCCGACCCGAAATTCCTTGCCGAATATCAGAGTGCATTAGTTGAGTATACATTATATCGAAATGCGCAATCTAACGTTGTAAAAGCGTATAAAGATCTTGATTCGGCAATCATACAAAACTTCCGCTAAACTGGATAAGGATTTTATTATGTCAGTAAGCAATATGCCACCTATTGATAGAGCTGAGCAATCAGCTGCTCATGAAATACAGCAAGCGAAAGTTATTGATTTAAATGACCGGGTTCTCAATCTTGATAACCCGGATGATAAAATGATCTCCGCTTTTGCTAACTATGCGGTACAAACTGAAAATTGGCAGCAAAATGCGTTACAAGCATTAAGGTCTGATAAAAAGGGGTTAACTCCTGAAAAATTATTAGTCTTGCAGGATCATGTGCTTAATTATAATGTCGAGGTTTCATTGGTGGGAACATTAGCAAGAAAAATTGTCGCTGCAGTTGAGACGTTGACTCGCTCATGAAATATATATCATTATTCTTGTTTATCCTGCTGTTGTGCGGTTGCAAGCAGCAGGAATTACTGAACCATCTTGATCAACAGCAAGCTAATGATGTCCTTGCTGTTTTACAAAGACATAATATTAATGCTGAGAAGAAGGATCAAGGCAAAATTGGATTTTCAATCTATGTAGAACCAACGGATTTTGCTTCTGCGGTGGATTGGCTAAAAATCTACAATCTCCCGGGTAAGCCTGATATTCAAATATCGCAGATGTTTCCTGCAGATGCACTCGTTTCCTCTCCACGAGCGGAAAAAGCAAGATTGTATTCTGCTATTGAACAGCGTTTGGAGCAATCTCTCAAAATTATGGATGGCATTGTTTCTTCAAGAGTACATGTTAGTTACGATGTTGATACAGGTGATAGTGGCAAAACTGCTTTACCAATTCATATTTCTGTACTTGCTGTATATGAAAAAGATATCAATCCAGAAATAAAAATAAATGACATTAAGAGATTTATTGTTAATAGCTTTGCAAGCGTACAATATGAGAATATTTCAGTCGTATTGTCAAAACGAAGAGATATTATTGAACAAGCACCAACATATGAAATTAACGAACCTATTTTTGCTTATGATAAGACTATGCCGGTTTCTATCTTACTTGCATTAATGTCCATTGCGACTTGCTGGCTGTTATGGAAGTACAGGGCTATTCTAACTAATTTAATCAGGTTAAAAAATAAGTAGACATATGAGAACGTTATGAATCTTGCCCTAAGAAAGATTATATATGATCCAATTAGTTATATTCATCCTCAACGAGTAAGTTGGAATAATGCACGTATTAGCAATCCGGTACTTAGATCTATTACCAATGAAATGATACTCCTACAGTACAATCTTTCAGTTGAGCATTTTAGTCTGAATAGTTCACTTATTTACTACATAAACAATTGGAAATTATTTCCATTGATCTGTTTACTCAGTGGTTGTCACTTTTATCGAGAAAGGTTTGCAGAACGCGGATTTTTTTACAAGGTTCCTGATGTGCTAAGGAATTATTTATCAGCGATACCGGTGGAAATAAATGAAAAGGCACGATATAAACCTGGCATCGTTAACTATCAGAATATCATTACATGTGGTTTTTCAACGTTGTTGCCCTATGTAAGGCAACAACCGTTGGCAATGCAGCAACGATTTAATTTATTATTTCCTGATTTTGTTGACCACATACAATTGCCGTTACCAGTTGCGTCTACTCTTTTGGAGAGAATTACATTTTATGCGAAAAAAAAATAGAGATGAGCTTGATAAACTCTCCTGCAAATGGTGTTGTGATTAAAAGAATAATTTCTGATGGATTGAAAGAAATAGTTTCTCTAAAAGAACAGATCCTTCTTGAAACCACCGCAAAAATTCAGAGTATTGAGGAAAAGAGAGAAGAAAAAATTATTCAAGGTTATTATGATGGCTATGCGAAAGGCATTATTGATGTGATGGATAATTTTATACCCTTGATAAGTTTGCTGAGCTCAGAATTAGAAAAAAACAGAGTAAACATGATAAACGATCTGAAGAGCATATTGTTAAAATCTTCAGAGGAAGTTGAAGTTTTTATCAAAATTTTTGAAAGTTGGGTAACAAAATTACCGTCAATATCAGGCCCTTTAAATCTCTATATACCTACCAGTTTCAAAGATAAGTCTATTGAAGTAGAGTCATATTTTGTCGACAAGTCAATATGGAATGTCCATATTTCATATCATGATGACAAACGTTTTATTTTTTTTACAGATCAATTTATTGCTGAATTTAGTCCGCAGGAATTTGTGGATAATTGTGAGCAATATTTAATTAGCAATCACTGTTTTTCCCCTGACAAGGTTAATGAAATCTGTGAACATGCCAGACATTATTTAGTTGAAAGAATGTGTGAAATAGATTCTTTGGCTATGAATAATTCTGATTTGACGAACCCAGAGGACTTATAGATTACTGTCTCCGGTTTAATAACTTGAATATAATCTAATTCTAATATTTTAAACGCCTAATGATTTTTCAACACTGGTGTTATTCTGCTTACGCGAAAATTTTATTTTTAATTATATTTCATTATTATTTCATCAATGTATTCTTTGGATTTTGCTTATAATAATAATGGAAGGGATGATTATAAATGAATGCGTTATTGCATTTACACTCAGGATGAATATATGGGAAAGATTAAAATTGTAGTTTCAGATCAGCAGCCGTTTATGATTGATGGGATAATTGGATTTCTCGGACATTATCCCGATTTATATGAGGTTGTTGGGGGCTATAAAGATCTGAAGAAAGCTATAGCGGAGTGTAACAAATCTGCAGCCCAAATATTTATTTTAGGAGAATTTGCAGGTGGAATGATGGGGTCCGAACTCATAAAATGGGTTAAATCGCATAAAATAGATGCTCATATTATTACATTTGTAGCAAAAATGCCGTATATTGATTCAATAAAATTGCTTGAAGCCGGTGCGAAAGGATGCGTATGGAAAACCAGTCACCCGGCGAAACTAAATCGCGCTATTGATTCGATTAGTAATGGTTACACTTATTTTGATAGTGTACATATGGATTGTGAAAAAATATCTTCAAGATATTCCTCTGATAATCAACTTACAAATCGTGAGTCTGAAATACTACAACTCATAGCTGATGGAAAAACAAACAAAGAAATCGCTAATTTCTTGCAGTTAAGCAGGAAAACAGTCGAAACTCATAGACTCAATATCATGAAGAAATTAGATGTTCACAGTGGTATCGAGTTGATCAAAACAGCTTTACGTATGGGTGTTTGCACTATATAAAAAAAAGAGGCTTTAGGCTCATTTTGCTAAAGCCTTACGCTTGTCTATTCCATTAAGTCTGGTATATACAACATATATTTTTTTTGCATATTGCAGCCTCTTTTTTTGGTTTTCCATTGCAAAACCCGCGTTATATGTCCCCAGACATTGCCACGTTACTCCACAACGTGAAAAATGATTATATAAAATCTCGGTCCCTATTTTAATGTTCAGACAGGGGTTATCTAACAAATCTCGTTCATCTTTTATTATTCCACGTTTTTTTAACATGGGAATGTGCATCTGGTTTATCTGCATTAAACCATAATCAAAACTCTTTATATTGTTTTTCTTATCCCTGTTCTTGCCGATGCTATCATTTTTTAAATTACTTTCAACAAGAGCGATAGCTTTGATCAAATTTGGTTCGATTCTGAAAATTGATCCTGCTTCATTAAAGCAAGCGCTACTGGCGAAAGACATTTTTGTAATTAATATAGAAAACATGAAGATGGATAAGATTTTAACTTTGGGTAAGCGCATATATTTTTATGTGTAGGATTGAAGGAAAGGAACGAGATACTAATATATTCAGTATCTCGTTAATCATTTAAGTGGTCAATTATCTACCATTCCAGTTCATAGTAAGGAGAGATAGGATTATCTTTCGAATACATATCATTTTGAAAAGATGCCATCCATGTTGAAACTATAAATGCTTGTATTTGATCTGCATCAGTAGCACTGGTGGTGATGTGTTTATCTAATGAAACGACTTCATCACCCGTTGCGGTTGCTATATTTAAACTTTGAGAAAAATTATTCATATTGATTGGATTAGTCATAAAGTTCCCTTTTTTATTTGTCCAGGCCAATAGTCTATACACAATACTTTTTAATCTAGAGTATTTGATATATATTGCAATAAGGTAATTATCTTAGATGTTTTCATCTCTGTTGTTTACATAACCAGTTGCATACATCTAAACAATAAAATTGCGACAATAAAGATTTATCGCATACAAATTCTCGTTAGTTGCTTTAGTTTCAAAATGTTGTCAATTATAACTCGATGGCTTTCACTCGAAGTTTCTTTATAGTAGAGTTTCATGTTGCTTTTGAGCGGGTTAGGCACATACATATCTACACACTCTTTTATCACAACTGCTTTTCGTCTTCTGGGTTCGAGTTGTAGTGATTTGTCTATACAAATCCTTGCCTCTTCAATTCTTTCATTATGAAAATTGACAAGTGCTCTATAGTAGTAGAGAGAGGCTATATCAGTTGTGTGTATCTTAGCCTGTTCAAATAAGATATGAGATACTTTTGCTTGTCCAGACAGACCAGTTATCAGTCCCATAATAGCTAAAATTTTTCCATCGACATTGGTTATGTCTGATACATAATGTAAAAGCTCTAATGCTTTTTGAGCAGCAAGTTCAAGTTCATACTTTCCATGAAGTGCCAAAGACATATGGCATTCCGCTAGCAGACAATAACATTCTATTTTTAGCGTCTGTATATCACTTTTATTTTGTAATCCATCAAATATAGCCATAGCCCTGTAAATGCTTTCAGGAGTAAACTCGTAAAGTTCTTTCTTACCAGCCAATAGTTCATCTGATAAATAATGATTCTTGTAACCTTGGTCCGGTTTAGCTAATCTTACGGAACGCTCTGGATTATGTACCGTTTGAAGGATATTATCTATAATAAATTGTGATGTGTTATGTAGTTCATCAACAGGAAGATGATTACTGGCGATGAGGAAAAGATTTTTAGCGTCGATCAGTTCAATGTATAAAGTTTTCACCGCGTTATTCTGATTTATTCTTCCTGTAACGAAATAATCTGGCTTGAATCTTCTCAAAAATGAATTTTGCGATATGTGATCATTACAAAAATTTGTCGCAGCCATCGGATAGGTATAAAGGCCATCGATTTTTTTATCCGAAATGTTTTGCACTAATTCCTGATTAAGTATTAATGGATCCAGGGTATTCAATGAAGTGGTGAAAGGAAATATAGCTATGGAATAGTCTGAAGTGTTATCTTCATATATTTTAGTTTTGAAAACCTGTCCACTGAAACGATAACCTTTCCGGTAGATTGTTTCTATGCAACGATCATAGCCAATTTTTTCAAAAATGCAGCGCAAAGAATAGATACATCTTGTCAGGGACTCATCACTTACAATAATATTTTTCCATACTGATTCGATGATCATATCTTTCAGGACAACATGACCAGCGGATTCAAGTAATACGATCAATACTCCTAACTCTTTCGGTGGAATATAAATCTGCTCATTTCCTTGAGTAAGAATTCCATCTTCCGTGAGCGTTAATCCCTCAAGAAAATGATATGAGAATTTATTTTCTAAGTCCATTAGTTAACCTCTATGAAAAAATTGGTTTCTTGCATCCTGCATAAGCAATAGAAATTGTGGCTATTCATATTTATGTGTCATTAATGCTACAGGAGTTTACATTCGACATATCTATGGTTGTGTTCACTAATTTATCTTAGGAATTCAGTGATGTAATCTGAAATAGCCTTATTCAATTTTGATAAAATAGATTGTTCTCTAACGCGTTGAAAAATAGTAATTTATAGTGTGTTCTTAACTGTTTTAAGATGTTGATTTAAGAAAACATAAGAGAAGCTGGTCATAGTGGTTAACTGCACTATAACCAGCAATTTTAACCAAATGCTTGTAATGCTTAGCCATTATCTTCTGAATTATCGGTTAAGAGTTCAATATATGCCTGCGCTTTGCTCTTAACACTTTCATCCTCACAATTGTTAATAATATGATAGAAACATTGCATTGCGTTATCGATATTTTTAGCCCCAATTTGACATTGACCCATACGATAAATAACTGAATAGTCATCATACGGGGAGTAATTGTAACTTAGTTTGTAAAGGTCATATGCTTGTTGATATTTCTTTTTTGACTGGCATACTGATGCAAAACCTTTTAGATATTCATGATTTTCGAACGCATAAATGCACAGAAATTTATAATAAATTTCTGCGTCCGTTATATTACCTTTTTCATGGTAGTCGAATGCATATGCATATATTCTATCAAGGATATCAGGAGTCAATCCATGTAGTAATGCCAGATTTTCTCCTTGCGATAATGCGTGTTTTAGTTGACTTGCCCATTCATCACTGTTATTGAATATTTCAAGTGTATCTGTGCTCATAATATTCCTCTGTGATGTGTTTCGTGATGCTAAATTATTATTGATTGACTCATTAATTTTTTGCATTTATCTTTTTTGAATTATGAGTTTTAAGCTTGCATTGCTTATGGGTATATAGGTTCATTATTAGTGAAAATACTGACCACTATAAACCAATAATGTCATTAGTTGTTTTGCTAATATTCACCTTATTAGTTATCTTAATTACGACATTTCATAAATGCCTTAATGTGCATGGCCTGGATTCATATTATCAATTTCCATTTTTTCGATGAAAATTAAAAAAGGGATTTTTGCGAAGGGTAGTAAGTCGTCTGGTTTTTTTTCTTTATTATGTCTGGTGACGAGGGGGGATAGAACGTCGGTACATATAGTAGAGAATTTATTCAGGTCTGAATTATTCTCTATTTTGGCCAGTTTTATGAGTTCATTTGTAGCCATACTCATTAAATCATCTGTTATCGGAAATTTATATATGCTCATGGCCGATAATATTGCTTGCTGAATTATCTCTTCAGAAATATCCGCTATCTTTATTGACAAATCATGTGTTAGATATTTTTCCTCCAAGAGATTCTTGTTCAATATAATTTAAACCAGACCTCATCGTGATTTTAACTTGATTCACGTATTTCTCTTCATTTTTCTTATTTTTGTTCTCCTGATCAGGAACTAATGGTTGCAGTGGTAGGCTATTATTAATATTTCGTGGCTTCATTTTACATTTCTCTCATTTGATTAGAGCAAAATCCGAATTCGCAGCTTCTGATAATGTCAAATATCACCTTTTCTCATGCTTTATTCTATCAAAAATCGCTCATTTTTACTTTTTTTACCATAATGTTACTTAGTAGCATCGGCAATTTACATAACTTACATGTTGTTTTTTATATCCTGAAAAAACAGATAGATAGTGTGCACACTCGAAATGATATTGGTAACACAAATAGCTTTATTCGTGACAAACATCTCAAAAGATTTCCTTTATTATTTTCGAAATTCATTTGATCAAGGTTATCACCTTATGGAGACGTTACGTAGAATGACTATATTTGTTATCGGCACATTAGGGGTATTAAATTTAGTATTGATGGAAGGTGATTATTGAACAGTAACATCGAGTCACGGTAAAAATGTGAGGTATATAATGGACATTGAGTTTTCGCAGATTCATGAAATGGTCTATATGCATGATATTGTAAATTCGGACTCGAAAAAGAAACCAAGGATTCCGTTAAAAAAATTCCTTAATGCTGAGAAGGTTCTCACGCAAACAACATCATGGGTACTAAATTCAAGATATGTGAATGTTAATTCTGTCAGTAAAGTCAACGTAAAGAGTAAAGTTAAAAACAGTTATATCTCACGATCTGTCAATGATGAGTTTAGTTTAACAGATGATGAAATCAATTCTCTTAAAGAAACGTTAGTCCTTTCCTCTATTGATTCACTAAGTAAACTGGTTCTTAATAATCCTCTTTCTGTATTGTTTACATCGACTGTACGAAGGAATAATAATAGAGCTAAGATGAATGTTGAGTTCGACTCATGGATTTGCACCAGATGTTGTTGATACATGATATTTTACATTGCAAGGTGATATCTAAAATGAAAGATGTTGATCAAAACTTTGATGCTTTATACTGGCATATACTACAAGCATATTTAATTTTATTGTTTTATGATTAACGAGGTTCCATCTTTTTGTTATCTATTTAAGTTTACCTTGCACAATGCATTATTGCTCTGTTACCAATACTCAAAATAAAAGCATGCTTACCTTGCTTTAGTATATTATAGCTTACACTTTTTTCTGGAAAGACATAAAAATCAGGAATAAGTTCTGCAAGTCTATCATCATCGACTTGATCCATGATCTCAAATTTATTAACTTTCTTTGATGTTAAATGGGCTGTGTCATAGTTTTCAATCCATGTGTATTCAATATTTCGCCGTATTGATTTACTTTCTCTGTTACCTTGTTGCCAGGTTCCGCTCAACGCAACAGTTCCTGTTTTATTTTTTTTGTTATACATAAAGTCGATGGTAAGATTTGCTCGCCCCTTGTCATTAAAAATTACCCAATTTGCAGTGCATGTTTCATTATATATCATTTTTTCTGCAGTATAAGAGTAAACAATGAAGAGAATAAACCCACTGATAAAAACTAAAATAAATAATAAGTTTTTTTTATAATCAATCACGATTAACCTCACGGTAAGACAGGGTTAAACAGCCTGCCACTTCATGTTGGTTATAGTTTTTATTGCATGCCATAACAATCATCCCTGGTGAGGATTTTGCAAGAGGGAAGTATAACCACGGATATTTTTTACAGTTAATCCCCGAATCCAGTATCCGTGTCTTATATTTATCGAACTCTTTCAACCCATCAATTGTATCTTCTGTTACATTAAAATGGCAGCCATTAATTTCCGCAACAGTCTTGTAATCCTTGAAGAATGGTTTCGGTTGATTATTATTCCATAGCCAATGTGCAGAATATACGCCTATAGCAAATATGCTCAACATAATTAGATAACTTTTTATATGTTTGAGGATTTTGTTATTGAAATTGTTTGCGCTACCAATGCTCTCTTTGTACCCCGCATTACCTTTTACGGCAGGTGGGGCATTGTGTGTATGTGCGTCTGTTGAAGAGTTTATTGCATGATTTTGTATGTTAATGTCATTATGAATCTTGAATCCTCTTCTCGGCACGGTTGCAATAAGCGAGTGGGTGGTATCACCAACAGCGCGAAATCCGCGTCTGATAATGGATATGTTCTGATATAACGTGTTAGTTGGCACACGCATACCTTCTTCTTCCCAGACTCTGGTGAAAAAATCTTGTTGTGCAACCACATCAGGAAAAGCTTCAAGTAGAAGTGATAAACAACGACTGGCTGGCGTTGTCAGAACGACGTTAAGATCGGCGTTATGTACCGATATTAATTTTCGGTGCTCAGGCCAGAACTCAATATTATCGTTAATAATCCAGTACATACGTCAATAGACACTAAATCAATCGAAATGGAAATCACATAGTTTGCTAAGTATATTGGTATTTGCGGCATAAATATATATTAATTTTATATTTATCATAATGATTGAAATGAGGCTTTAATGTCGCAACGTAAAACTTTACGCAAATTAACATGATTAACATTTATGCCACTATTGTTTGTAAATTCATATTTCGTAATGCTTCTGAATTTTTCGTGTGATGGTTTTAAATACCATGTTGTTTACTCTTGGGGTTACTGCTTATTTGTAAAATACGGGCATTTCAATAGATGCCCGTATAAGCAGAGTATGATTCTGGCAGATTGTTGAGTATCAATGTTGGACCGAATGTGAACGAATAAATAACTCGTTGATTTTACCACCCATTCTCTTTTCGATTCGTTGCTTGTACGCGTAGATGCTACGGATATCCATATCCAGAACTTCAGCAATCTGATATGGATTATAACCAGAAACCATATACCCCATTATGGTGAATTCCATCTGAGTTAATGTGTTACCTCTGGTAAATGATAAATAACGACCAATAAATAGTTGTCTGATCTTTTCATTGGCAACATCAAGACCATCATCATTATATATGACAGCAGATATTGCAGAGTTGTGTTTTCGCCAGTAGTTAGCTAACGATTGCATATTGCGGTCGCTGATTAAAACAATCCCCATGTCAGTACTTGCAAGATAGTCAATCCAGTCTTTTTCAAGGAATAGACGTAAAAAACTTACTGAAAAATCGACAAAAATATATCCGCTTAATCTCGCATTGTGGTTTTTTGTTAAGATACCTTCCACCACACCACGATTAAAATATGAACTTTCTTCGGGCCACATACAAAAACACGAGTTTGCGCAATACTGCAAACGCGGTGACTCTTCTGGCATTATTTGGCAATGCATTGAGCAACTATTGCATGTAAGACTTTTATAACGACTACAAAGCCCCATGTTAAGAACCTCCCTATCCGTATATAATTGCATAATTTCATTGGTTATTGATGATGTCAATACACCATGATTTTGTAATTTTGCCGGGAAAAATTGCGATTAATCTGTATTTGCTATAATTCTGAGTAAGGCATTTAAAAATGCATTTCTCGTTATCAAATATGATTATGTTTCACTGATTTAATCTTGCATGGTTGAGAGCGGTCCAGATAACTATCTCATGGTATAAGAATATCTATATCGCAAATTGTTTTTGAATGACCAGAAGATATCTTGCGAATCTAAGTTATGCATCTTAAATAGTCTTATTTAAGATGTTCAGATCTCTTTGTGTGTTTAACTAACTGATAATACTAGGATATGACGAGAGAAGTGATAGAGAGGAATAATAACAAATGAACATTATGAAAACTGGGATGGTTCAAAATTGAAGCAATTTTGAACCATCCACAACGGATATTAGCTAAAGAACATTACCGATACGCACAGGATACCCACGATCAGCGTAATCAGATTTCCGATGGAACGCCAGGGTTTAAGCGCTGGGATGAGATACGTTGACAGCGTAGGCATGATGAAAAGTATCATGGCAATGAGCGGGCCGCTGATCGCGTAAATCATCGAAATCGCGTTCGGGTTAATGCAACAAACAATGAAGGTAATCAGCGATACCAACATAATTGATAGTGCGCGGTTAAATGCACGACTTTTCTTTACACCAACCTGCTGTAATGTTGTTTTGACGACCTCTGTGGCACCTTCAATAACGCCAAAGTACGTACCCAGGAATGATTTCGACATCGCAACTACTGCGACAATAATCCCGGAAATTGACAGCCATGCTGGGGCGTTCGGCAGCATAGAAAGCGCCGATAAAATGGTAACCCCTTCTTCTTTAGCCGCTTCAATATACGAAGGTGGAATAGAAAGCAGGCAGCTAAAGACAAAGAACAATACACTTATGCAGATGATGAGATAAGCGACTTTCATAATTTTTTTGCATTTATCCATAGCATGTTCGCCATATTTTTCACGTCTGTCTATGGCAAACGTAGAAATAATGGGCGTATGGCTAAAGGCGAAAACCATCACGGGAATCGATATCCATATCTGGTGAAGGGTATTCTGATTGAACTCTACCTGGGTAGTTAATAGTTCAGGTTGCCAACTACCGACCAGGTAAATAGATAGAAATAAGAAATAGGCAATCAATGGGAATACCAAAAATCCCATTACCCGAATAGTGGCATGGCGTCCCATCAGAAAAATGAGATTCAGGATTAATACAACCCCCAGACTCACCAACATACGGATGCGAAGATCAATAACCATATGCTTTGCCAGCTGTTCTGTAAGTGAGTTGGTAATTGCCACGGCATATATCAACACGACGACAAAAAAGGCGATGAAGTACAGCGTGGTAATCAGATTACCAATCTTCTTGCCATAGTAGTGTGTTACCGCGCCCGTTATCCCTTCACCTGCTGATGTTTTTGATGAGAGGATGAACTGGCATAAGGCTTTATGTGGCCAATATGTTAAAGGCCAGGCGACCAGAGCAGTAATAAACAGGACCACAGCCCCTGCCGAACCTAACTGAATAGGAAGGAAGAGCGTGCCTGCACCAACGGCTGTGCCGTAGAGCGCGAAACTCCACAGAGTTTCTTCTTTTGACCAAATATTAGACATTATCTGAACGTATCATCTACAAATTAAACAAAATGGAGGGCAATTTACCATAAACAAGGTTAAGTATGGGAGATTAACGCCCTTTCTACCCCTCTATTGGTGGGTTAGTGGTTGCAAACCTTACGTGCCAGTTATGTCTCTGACTGCTACTCAGGCGTATTTCCTTTGTGATAATAGTCACTTTTTTTAAACAATTAAGATAACTGTAATTAACAATCATTTACTATTGCACTGTTAATTGGTGCGAGGTTGTGATGAAAGACGTTGTGATTGTCGGGGCGTTACGGACACCTATCGGCTGCTTTCGTGGTGCGTTAGCGGGTCATTCCGCTGTGGAACTTGGTAGTCTGGTCGTGAAAGCGTTAATAGAACGTACCGGCGTTCCTGCATATGCGGTGGATGAAGTAATTCTTGGTCAGGTGTTGACTGCAGGGGCAGGGCAGAATCCGGCAAGGCAATCGGCTATTAAAGGTGGTCTTCCTAATAGCGTTTCTGCAATCACTATTAATGACGTTTGTGGTTCCGGGCTTAAAGCACTGCATCTGGCTACTCAGGCGATACAGTGTGGCGAGGCTGATATTGTCATCGCCGGTGGTCAGGAAAACATGAGTCGCGCACCACATGTTCTGACTGATAGCCGCACCGGTGCACAGCTTGGCAATAGCCAGTTGGTTGATAGTCTGGTGCATGACGGCTTGTGGGATGCCTTCAATGATTATCATATTGGTGTCACCGCCGAAAATCTGGCTCGCGAATATGGCATCAGCCGTCAGTTGCAGGATGCTTACGCACTTAGCTCGCAACAAAAAGCGCGAGCGGCGATTGACGCCGGACGATTTAAAGATGAAATCGTCCCGGTAATGGCCCAAAGTAACGGTCAGGCGTTGGTTGTTGATACCGATGAACAGCCACGCACTGACGCCAGTGCAGAAGGCTTGGCCCGTTTAAATCCTTCATTTGATAGTCTCGGTTCTGTGACAGCGGGTAATGCATCATCCATAAACGATGGCGCAGCTGCGGTAATGATGATGAGCGAAGCCAAAGCGCGAGCGTTGAATTTACCCGTGCTTGCCCGCATTCGCGCATTTGCCAGCGTTGGTGTAGATCCGGCATTAATGGGAATTGCGCCGGTGTATGCGACACGCCGTTGCCTGGAACGTGTCGGCTGGCAGTTGGCTGATGTCGATCTTATTGAGGCTAATGAAGCGTTTGCTGCTCAGGCGCTTTCGGTTGGCAAGATGCTTGAATGGGATGAGCGTCGGGTCAATGTTAATGGTGGTGCGATCGCGCTCGGTCACCCAATAGGCGCGTCCGGTTGCCGAATCCTGGTTTCTCTGGTTCATGAAATGGTGAAACGTAATGCCCGCAAAGGACTGGCTACGCTTTGTATCGGCGGGGGCCAGGGCGTGGCATTGACCATTGAACGTGACGAATAGCTCTGCATTTCCTCCTTACCGATAAATATCAGCCGTCATTAATCTGTTGAATAATGGTGGCTGGCGAGTCGACATACATTTTCAGGGCTCCCTGATTTTTCCATTCTCATGACATATTCGTGATCGACACTGCACTTTTTTCAGTCCTTACCTTAAAAATGAAACATTGTTTTATTTTTAATTGAAAACCCTATCCCGTGGGCATATCATCCCCTTATAGAGAAAACGAAACAGCGTTTCACTATCGTTTTCTATTTTCACGCTTTACTGATTATCGGAGGTTGATGTGGACGTAAGACAGAGCATCCACAGTGCGCATGCAAAAACGCTGGATACCCAGGGGTTGCGCAATGAATTTTTGGTTGAAAAGGTATTTGTCGCCGATGAGTACACCATGGTTTACAGCCACATTGACCGTATTATTGTTGGCGGCATTATGCCGGTAACTAAAACGGTTTCCGTTGGCGGGGAAGTTGGTAAACAACTCGGGGTAAGCTATTTCCTGGAACGTCGCGAGTTAGGTGTTATCAATATTGGCGGTGCCGGTACGATTACTGTCGATGGTCAATGCTATGAAATCGGTCACCGCGACGCCCTGTATGTTGGTAAAGGTGCAAAAGAAGTTGTCTTTGCCAGTATTGATACCGCCACTCCGGCGAAGTTTTATTACAATTGCGCACCCGCGCATACGACGTATCCCACCAAAAAAGTCACACCGGACGAAGTATCTCCAGTCACGTTAGGCGATAACCTCACCAGCAACCGTCGCACGATTAACAAATATTTTGTCCCGGATGTGCTGGAAACCTGCCAATTGAGTATGGGGCTGACGGAGCTGGCTCCGGGTAACTTGTGGAACACCATGCCGTGTCACACCCACGAGCGCCGGATGGAAGTTTATTTCTATTTCAATATGGATGATGACGCCTGCGTTTTCCACATGATGGGGCAGCCGCAAGAAACGCGTCACATTGTGATGCATAACGAGCAGGCGGTGATCTCCCCGAGCTGGTCGATCCATTCCGGCGTCGGAACCAAAGCTTATACCTTTATCTGGGGAATGGTCGGTGAAAACCAGGTCTTTGATGATATGGACCATGTGGCCGTTAAAGATTTGCGCTAGTTGTCGGCATAAACGAATAAGGTATTGTTATGATTTTAAGTGCATTTTCTCTCGAGGGTAAAGTTGCGGTCGTCACTGGTTGTGATACTGGACTGGGCCAGGGGATGGCGTTGGGGCTGGCGCAAGCGGGCTGTGACATTGTTGGCATTAACATCGTTGAACCGACTGAAACCATCAAGCAGGTCACGGCGCTGGGGCGTCGTTTTTTAAGCCTGACCGCCGATCTGCGAAAGATTGATGGCATTCCAGCACTGCTGGATCGCGCGGTAGCTGAGTTTGGTCATATTGATATCCTGGTGAATAACGCCGGATTGATTCGCCGCGAAGATGCTCTCGAGTTCAGCGAAAAAGACTGGGACGATGTCATGAACCTGAATATCAAGAGCGTATTCTTCATGTCTCAGGCAGCGGCGAAACACTTTATCGCGCAAGGCAATGGCGGCAAGATTATCAATATCGCGTCAATGCTCTCCTTCCAGGGCGGGATCCGTGTGCCTTCTTATACCGCATCAAAAAGCGGCGTGATGGGCGTGACGCGATTGATGGCGAATGAATGGGCTAAACACAACATTAATGTTAATGCGATAGCTCCGGGTTACATGGCGACCAACAATACTCAACAACTACGGGCAGATGAACAACGTAGCGCGGAAATTCTCGACCGCATTCCAGCTGGCCGTTGGGGACTGCCGAGTGACCTGATGGGGCCGGTAGTGTTTCTTGCCTCCAGTGCTTCAGATTATGTGAATGGTTATACCATTGCCGTGGATGGCGGTTGGCTGGCTCGTTAATCCATTCTTCTTACTTTTATGACCCTGCCGCATGGCAGGGTTTTTTATACCTGCAGATCATCATAATCCATATCATGGTTATGAAATAATCCATATCAATTATCAATTAGTGAACTTTATGAATTTTATCTGCTTTAAAATTAGTTGGTTAATAATAATCTCAATAATTCAACTTAATTTGAAAATTGGAATATCCATCACATAACGACATGTCGCAGCAATTTAATCCATATTTATGCTATTTCCGACCTGACACCTGTGTGAATTGTTCACGTATTTTTTCACTATGTCTTACTCTCTGCTGGCAGGAAAAAATGGTTACTATCAATACGGAATCTGCTTTAACGCCACGTTCTTTGCGGGATACGCGGCGTATGAATATGTTTGTTTCGGTAGCTGCTGCGGTCGCAGGATTGTTATTTGGTCTTGATATCGGCGTAATCGCCGGAGCGTTGCCGTTCATTACCGATCACTTTGTACTGACCAGTCGTTTGCAGGAATGGGTGGTCAGTAGCATGATGCTCGGCGCAGCAATTGGTGCGCTGTTTAATGGTTGGCTGTCGTTCCACCTGGGGCGTAAATACAGCCTGATGGCGGGGGCCATCCTGTTTGTACTCGGTTCGATAGGGTCCGCTTTTGCGACCAGCGTAGAGATGTTAATCGCCGCTCGTGTGGTGTTGGGCATTGCTGTCGGGATCGCGTCTTACACCGCTCCTCTGTATCTTTCTGAAATGGCAAGTGAAAACGTTCGCGGTAAGATGATCAGCATGTACCAGTTGATGGTCACTCTCGGCATCGTGCTGGCGTTTTTATCCGATACAGCGTTCAGTTATAGCGGTAACTGGCGCGCAATGTTGGGGGTTCTTGCTTTACCAGCAGTTCTGCTGATTATTCTGGTGGTCTTCCTGCCAAATAGCCCGCGCTGGCTGGCGGAAAAGGGGCGTCATATTGAGGCGGAAGAAGTATTGCGTATGCTGCGCGATACGTCGGAAAAAGCGCGAGAAGAACTCAACGAAATTCGTGAAAGCCTGAAGTTAAAACAGGGCGGTTGGGCACTGTTTAAGATCAACCGTAACGTCCGTCGTGCTGTGTTTCTCGGTATGTTGTTGCAGGCGATGCAGCAGTTTACCGGTATGAACATCATCATGTACTACGCGCCGCGTATCTTCAAAATGGCGGGCTTTACGACCACAGAACAACAGATGATTGCGACTCTGGTCGTGGGGCTGACCTTTATGTTCGCCACCTTCATTGCGGTCTTTACGGTAGATAAAGCAGGGCGTAAACCGGCTCTGAAAATTGGTTTCAGCGTGATGGCGTTAGGCACTCTGGTGCTGGGCTATTGCCTGATGCAGTTTGATAACGGTACGGCTTCCAGTGGCTTGTCCTGGCTCTCTGTTGGCATGACGATGATGTGTATTGCCGGTTATGCGATGAGCGCCGCGCCAGTGGTGTGGATCCTGTGCTCTGAGATTCAGCCGCTGAAATGCCGCGATTTTGGCATCACCTGTTCGACGACGACAAACTGGGTGTCGAATATGATTATCGGCGCGACCTTCCTGACACTGCTTGATAGCATTGGCGCTGCCGGTACGTTCTGGCTCTACACTGCGCTGAACATTGCGTTTGTGGGCATTACTTTCTGGCTCATTCCGGAAACCAAAAATGTCACGCTGGAACATATCGAGCGCAAACTGATGGCAGGCGAAAAGTTGAGAAATATCGGCGTCTGATTTCACGGGCCGGATGTGCTGTACATCCGGCCCTTTTTTCGTTAATAGAGATTAGGCACCTGGCCGTTGAGGCGTTTGTCTCGTTCCTTATTCAGCCTTGTTGCGGTAACACACATCAGGAGAGAGGAATGAAAACAATTGGTTTGCTGGGAGGAATGAGCTGGGAATCCACTATTCCTTACTATCGTCTGATAAATGAAGGCATTAAACAGCGGCTTGGTGGGCTTCACTCTGCGCAAGTGCTGCTACATAGCGTCGATTTTCATGAAATAGAAGAGTGCCAGCGTCGCGGTGAGTGGGACAAAACCGGGGATATTCTGGCTGAGGCGGCGCTTGGCTTACAGCGGGCGGGCGCAGAAGGCATTGTGTTATGTACCAATACGATGCACAAAGTGGCGGATGCCATTGAGTCTCGTTGCTCTCTGCCTTTCTTACATATAGCGGATGCCACTGGACGTGCAATTACCGGGGCAGGAATGACTCGTGTGGCGCTGCTGGGTACGCGTTACACCATGGAACAGGATTTTTATCGCGGGCGGCTGACGGAACAATTTTCCATCAACTGTCTTATTCCTGAAGCGGATGAACGGGCGAAAATTAATCAGATTATTTTTGAAGAACTGTGTCTGGGGCAATTTACCGAAGCATCACGCGCTTATTATGCGCAAGTGATTGCTCGCCTTGCAGAACAGGGCGCACAGGGCGTCATTTTTGGCTGCACAGAAATTGGTTTACTGGTGCCAGAAGAGCGCAGTGTTCTGCCTGTGTTTGATACCGCGGCGATCCATGCCGAGGATGCTGTCGCTTTTATGCTGTCGTAGCTGACGACAAAATAGCGTCAAGAGAAGTGACCAGTTTCGGTAATCCCGCTTGTAAATGCTCACTAAACGCCTGCACCAGCGCTGATGACGGGCGGTGCAGGGGGCGGATCAGGCTGACGGTGAATGGAACCGCAATGCTGAACCGCCGCACCACTAAACCGCTTGCCGCATAATCCAGTGCGGTGAGCGGGTTAACCACCGAAACGCCTACCCCCGCCCGTACCATTGCGCAGACTGACGCGGCGCTGTGGGTTTCTACGATCATGCGTCGTTTAACCTGATTCTCAGTAAACAATTGATCCAGCAACTGGCGATAGCTGTCAGTACGGGAAAGGCTGATGTAGTTTTCACCGTGAAAATCATCCGGCGTTAATACCTTTTTTACCGCCAGCGGATGGCCCGGAGGTAACACACACACTTCATCTAAAGAGAGTAATTCGGTACGTTCTGTTCCCGCAGGCGTATGGAGCGTTTCAGTGAGTCCTAAATCATGACGCTGGGCCGAGAGCCACTCTTCAAGTAGCGGTGATTCCTGGGGCACGATATTTAAGCTGACATCGGGATAACGTGCCAGAAAGGGTTGCAGGAGCTGCGGTAAAAAAGATTGCGAAAAGACCGGCAGGCAGGCAATAGACAGTTCTCCCTGGCGAAACTCGCGCAGACTTTCTGCGGCACTGACAATGCGATCCAGTCCGTACCAGGATCGTTGCACTTCTTCAAACAGACGCAGTCCTTGCACGGTAGGATGTAATCGCCCACGTATGCGCTCAAACAATGTCAGCCCGATCACCTTCTCAAAGCGCGCCAGTTCGCGGCTGACGGTTGGCTGTGAGGTGTGTAGCAGGTGTGCCGCCTCAGTCAGACTTCCGGCGGTCATTACCGCATGAAAAATTTCAATATGACGTAAGTTAACGGCGGCCATTAGCGCTCTCTCGCAATCCGGTAATCCATATCATTTTTGCATAGACTCGACATAAATCGATATTTTTTATTCTTTTTATGATGTGGCGTAATCATAAAAAAGCACTTATCTGGAGTTTGTTATGCCACATTCACTGTTCAGCACTGATACCGATCTCACCGCCGAAAATCTGCTGCGTTTGCCCGCAGAATTTGGCTGCCCGGTGTGGGTCTACGATGCGCAAATTATTCGTCGGCAGATTGCAGCGCTGAAACAGTTTGATGTGGTGCGCTTCGCACAGAAAGCCTGTTCCAATATTCATATTTTGCGCTTAATGCGTGAGCAGGGCGTGAAAGTGGATTCCGTCTCGTTAGGCGAAATAGAGCGTGCGTTGGCGGCGGGTTACAATCCGCAAACGCACCCCGATGATATTGTTTTTACGGCAGATGTTATCGATCAGGCGACGCTTGAACGCGTCAGTGAATTGCAAATTCCGGTGAATGCGGGTTCTGTTGATATGCTCGACCAACTGGGCCAGGTTTCGCCAGGGCATCGGGTATGGCTGCGCGTTAATCCGGGGTTTGGTCACGGACATAGCCAAAAAACCAATACCGGTGGCGAAAACAGCAAGCACGGTATCTGGTACACCGATCTGCCCGCCGCACTGGACGTGATACAACGTCATCATCTGCAGCTGGTCGGCATTCACATGCACATTGGTTCTGGCGTTGATTATGCCCATCTGGAGCAAGTGTGTGGTGCTATGGTGCGTCAGGTCCTCGAATTCGGTCAGGATTTACAGGCTATTTCTGCGGGTGGTGGGCTTTCTATTCCTTATCAACAGGGTGAAGAGGCGGTTGATACCGAACATTATTATGGTCTGTGGAATGCCGCGCGTGAGCAAATCGCCCGCCATTTGGGCCACCCTGTGAAACTGGAAATTGAACCGGGTCGCTTCCTGGTAGCGCAGTCTGGCGTGTTAATTACTCAGGTGCGGAGCGTCAAACAAATGGGTAGCCGCCACTTTGTGCTGGTTGATGCCGGGTTTAACGATCTGATGCGCCCGGCAATGTACGGCAGTTACCACCATATCAGTGCCCTGGCAGCTGATGGTCGTTCTCTGGAATACGCGCCAACGGTGGAAACCGTCGTCGCCGGGCCGTTATGTGAATCGGGCGATGTCTTTACCCAGCAAGAAGGGGGAAATGTTGAAACCCGCGTCTTACCGGAAGTGAAGGCGGGTGATTATCTGGTACTGCATGATACGGGGGCATATGGCGCATCAATGTCATCCAACTACAACAGTCGTCCGCTGTTACCAGAAGTTCTGTTTGATAATGGTCAGGCGCGGTTGATTCGCCGTCGCCAGACCATTGAAGAATTACTGGCGCTGGAATTGCTTTAACTGCGGTTAGTCGCTGGTTGCATGATGACTTGCCTCCAGCGACGGAGTTGACACTGAATGGCGACGTACCAGCGTCGGACTAAAGACATTAGTGATTTCCGGGAGAGGGCGATTATCCGCCAGCGCCAAAGCCAGTTCGGCAGCCTGGGTCGCCATCGTCACGATTGGGTAACGCACGGTGGTCAGGCGCGGACGCACATAGCGTGACACCAGCACATCATCAAAGCCAATTAACGAAATCTCACCCGGTACATCAATACCATTATCATTGAGAACGCCCATCGCGCCCGCCGCCATTGAATCGTTATAACAGGCTACCGCAGTGAAATTTCTTCCTCGTCCCAAAAGCTCGGTCATTGCCTGTTCACCGCCGCTTTCGTCTGGTTCGCCAAATGTCACCAGCCGATCATTGGTCGGAATACCACTTTCAGCAAGGGCATCGTAATACCCTTGCAGACGATCTTCGGCGTCAGAAATAGAGTGGTTAGAGCACAGATAACCAATGCGGGTATGACCTTGCTGAATTAAATGACGCGTTGCCAGCCAGGCACCGTAATGATCGTCCAGAGCAATACAACGGTTTTCAAAGCCAGGCAGGATACGGTTGATCAGCACCATACCGGGCATTTGTTTCATTAATGAGGCTAAATCGGCATCCGGGATCATTTTGGCATGGACAACCAGCGCAGCACAGCGATGGCGGATCAGTTGCTCAATGGCCTGACGCTCTTTTTGTTCGTTGTGGTAACCGTTGCCAATCAATAAAAAATTACCAGTGTGATAAGCCACCTGTTCGACCGCTTTCACCATTGCACCGAAAAACGGATCGGAAACATCACCAACGACCAGACCGACCGTTTCAGTGGTCTGCTGCGCCAGCGCACGGGCGTTGGCGTTCGGGTGATAGCTAAGAGACTCCATTGCACTATGCACAGCAAGCCGGGAAGCTTCGCTGGCTTTGGGTGAATTATTAATGACGCGGGAAACGGTGGCGACTGAAACGCCTGCCAGTCGGGCTACATCCTTTATGGTCGCCATGAAAATACCTTAGTGGGTAAACGCTTACATTCTTTCAGTGTTACGGAAAACGCCCGTTGGTTCAAGGGGGGGCGTGTTTTCATCGTGGGAATGTGAGCCAAACGCAAATAAGTAAGACAAAAAAAGAGATTGCAAACCTTTGGTTACACTTTGCGAAACGCTGTTGCGATTGACCGCTGGTGGCGTTTGGCTTCAGGTTGCTAAAGTGGTGATCCCAGAGGTATTGATAGGTGAAGTCAACTTCGGGTTGAGCACATGAATTACACCAGCCTGCGCAGATGCGCAGGTTTTTTTTTGCCGGTCATCAATCTGTAACAGTAACCGACAATTTACACACCTCGTTGCATTTCCCTTCATTCCTTTGCGTTTTCTCGCTGGCGAAGAGTCGTTGTGCAGACCACAATCAAGATCCCAGAGGTATTGATTGGTGAGATTATTCGGTACGCTCTTCGTACCCTGTCTCTTGCACCAACCTGCGCGGATGCGCAGGTTTTTTTTCGCACCTAATTTACTGTCGCTCGCGTTCTTTATCTCGTGTAATCTCCCTCCATTCGCTTTTACTGAATCAGAGCAAAGGGAGTTGGAATGCTTTTTAGCTTTTTTCGAAATGTGTGCCGTGTTTTGTATCGCGTTCGCGTTACGGGTGACAACCAGGCACTGAAGGGCGAGCGCGTTCTAATCACGCCTAATCACGTCTCTTTTATTGATGGCATACTGCTGGCATTGTTTTTACCCGTGCGTCCGGTATTTGCCGTTTACACCTCAATAAGCCAACAGTGGTATATGCGTTGGCTGAAATCATTTATCGACTTTGTTCCTCTCGACCCGACGCAGCCTATGGCGATTAAACATCTGGTACGTCTGGTGGAACAGGGCCGACCAGTGGTGATTTTCCCTGAAGGACGAATCACCACCACTGGCTCGCTGATGAAAATCTACGATGGCGCGGGATTTGTCGCGGCGAAGTCTGGTGCAACGGTTATTCCTGTGCGTATTGAAGGGGCGGAACTTACGCACTTCAGCCGCCTGAAAGGTCTGGTTAAACGTCGCCTGTTCCCGCAAATTACGCTGCATATTTTGCCACCAACGCAGGTGGAGATGCCGGATGCGCCGCGTGCCCGTGACCGTCGCAAAATCGCTGGCGAAATGCTGCATCAAATAATGATGGAAGCGCGTATGGCGGTGCGCCCGCGTGAAACGCTGTACGAATCTTTACTGAGCGCAATGTACCGCTTCGGAGCCGGGAAGAAATGTGTCGAAGACGTCAACTTTACCCCAGACTCCTATCGCAAATTGCTTACTAAAACGCTGTTTGTTGGACGCATCCTTGAAAAATACAGTGTTGAAGGCGAACGCATCGGCTTAATGCTGCCAAATGCAGGCATCAGTGCGGCAGTGATTTTTGGGGCCATCGCCCGTCGGCGCATTCCGGCAATGATGAACTACACCGCTGGGGTAAAAGGGCTGACCAGTGCTATTACGGCGGCTGAAATCAAAACCATCTTCACTTCCCGCCAGTTTCTCGATAAAGGCAAACTCTGGCATCTGCCGGAGCAACTTACTCAGGTACGCTGGGTCTATCTGGAAGATTTAAAAGCAGATGTCACCACTGCCGACAAAGTGTGGATCTTCGCTCATTTGCTGATGCCGCGTCTGGCACAGGTTAAACAGCAGCCGGAAGAAGAGGCGCTGATCCTTTTTACCTCCGGTTCTGAAGGCCATCCGAAAGGCGTCGTCCATAGCCATAAAAGCATTCTGGCGAACGTCGAGCAGATTAAAACGATTGCCGACTTCACTACCAACGATCGCTTTATGTCGGCGTTACCGCTGTTTCACTCCTTTGGGCTGACAGTAGGCCTGTTTACGCCACTGCTCACAGGTGCAGAAGTGTTCCTTTATCCAAGCCCGCTGCATTACCGCATTGTGCCGGAGTTGGTGTATGACCGCAGTTGCACCGTGTTGTTCGGTACCTCGACTTTCCTCGGTCACTACGCGCGTTTCGCCAACCCGTATGACTTCTATCGTCTACGCTATGTGGTGGCAGGCGCAGAAAAACTACAAGAAAGTACCAAACAGCTTTGGCAGGATAAATTTGGCCTGCGCATCCTTGAAGGCTACGGTGTGACCGAGTGCGCGCCTGTCGTTTCCATCAACGTACCGATGGCGACGAAACCCGGTACGGTAGGGCGTATTCTACCAGGAATGGATGCGCGCCTGTTGTCGGTTCCTGGTATCGAAGAGGGCGGACGCCTGCAACTGAAAGGGCCGAACATAATGAACGGCTATCTGCGGGTGGAGAAGCCAGGTGTACTGGAAGTGCCCACCGCCGAGAATGTTCGCGGCGAAATGGAGCGCGGCTGGTATGACACTGGCGATATTGTGCGTTTCGACGAGCAGGGCTTTGTGCAGATTCAGGGCCGCGCAAAACGCTTTGCCAAAATTGCAGGCGAAATGGTATCGCTGGAAATGGTGGAACAACTGGCACTTGGTGTTTCGCCAGATAAAGTCCATGCCACTGCGATTAAGAGCGATGCCAGCAAAGGCGAGGCGCTGGTGCTTTTCACCACAGATAACGAACTGACGCGCGATAAGTTACAACAGTATGCCCGCGAGCACGGCGTGCCGGAGCTTGCTGTACCGCGCGATATTCGCTATCTGAAACAGATGCCATTACTTGGCAGCGGCAAACCTGACTTTGTCACGTTGAAAAGCTGGGTAGACGAAGCGGAACAACACGATGAGTGAGTCAGTGCACACTAACACTTCGTTGTGGTCGAAGGGGATGAAAGCGGTTATCGTGGCGCAGTTTCTCTCTGCGTTTGGCGATAATGCCCTACTGTTTGCCACTCTGGCGTTACTGAAAGCGCAGTTCTATCCGGAGTGGAGCCAGCCCATCCTGCAAATGGTGTTTGTAGGTGCTTACATTCTTTTTGCGCCGTTTGTCGGGCAGGTGGCGGATAGCTTCGCCAAAGGCCGGGTGATGATGTTTGCCAACGGCCTGAAGCTGCTGGGCGCAGCCAGTATCTGCTTTGGTATCAATCCGTTTCTCGGCTATACGCTGGTGGGTGTTGGTGCTGCAGCCTATTCACCGGCGAAATACGGTATTCTCGGCGAATTAACCACGGGTAGTAAGTTAGTAAAAGCTAACGGTTTAATGGAAGCGTCTACCATAGCGGCGATTTTGCTCGGTTCCGTAGCCGGTGGTGTGCTGGCTGACTGGCATGTCCTGGTCGCCCTGGCCGCATGCGCACTGGCCTACGGTGGTGCGGTCGTTGCCAATATCTACATTCCCAAACTGGCGGCGGCGCGTCCGGGGCAGTCCTGGAATCTCATCAACATGACCCGCAGTTTCCTGAATGCCTGCACCTCGCTATGGCGCAATGGTGAAACGCGTTTTTCGCTGGTGGGCACCAGTTTATTCTGGGGAGCAGGTGTCACGCTGCGTTTCCTGTTGGTGCTGTGGGTACCGGTGGCGCTGGGCATTACCGATAACGCTACGCCGACCTATCTCAACGCGATGGTAGCGATTGGTATCGTGGTTGGCGCAGGTGCGGCAGCGAAGCTGGTTACGCTGGAAACCGTGTCACGCTGTATGCCAGCCGGGATTTTGATTGGCGTGGTGGTACTGATTTTCTCCCTGCAACACGAGCTGTTGCCAGCCTATGCCTTGTTGATGCTGATTGGCGTGCTGGAGGGCTTTTTTGTAGTACCGCTCAATGCGTTGCTACAGGAGCGGGGTAAAAAAAGCGTCGGGGCGGGGAATGCGATTGCAGTACAAAACCTTGGCGAAAACAGCGCCATGTTGTTGATGCTGGGCATTTACTCGCTGGCGGTAATGGTAGGCATCCCGGTCGTGCCCATTGGCATTGGCTTCGGTGTGCTATTTGCGCTGGCAATAACGGCGCTGTGGATCTGGCAGCGCCGTCATTAATATTTAACGCCGGTTTTAACCGGCGTTAATCTTATGGTGCCGGATAAGTGTAAACCTGATGCACCGCTTCAATTTCAGCTAATACGTCTTCGCTCAACTCCAGATGCAAACTTTCGACGTTAGTTTTCAACTGCTCCATCGTGGTTGCGCCCAGCAGAGTGCTGGCAACAAACGGTTGACGGCGTACAAATGCGAGCGCCATCTGAGCAGGGTCCAGGCCATGACGTCTGGCGATATCAACATACGCCGCGACGGCTTTTTGCGTTTGCTCACCGCTATAGCGGGTGAACCGACTAAAGAGCGTATTACGTGCGCCAGCGGGTTTTGCACCATTGAGATATTTCCCGGTCAGTGTGCCGAAACCCAGGCACGAATAGGCCAGCAGTTCGACCCCTTCATACTGGCTGACTTCTGCCAGACCTACTTCAAAACTGCGGTTTAACAGGCTGTAGGGGTTCTGAATGGTGACAATACGCGGCAGATCGTGTTTGTCCGCCAGATGCAGGTAGCGCATTACGCCAAATGCAGTTTCGTTCGACACGCCGATATAACGAATTTTTCCCGCGCGTTGGTACTCTGCCAGTGCGTCCAGCGTATCCAGCAGCGAAACCGCAGGCGCAGAATCTGTCCAGCTATAACCGAGTTTGCCGAAGCAGTTGGTTGGACGCTGCGGCCAGTGCACCTGATAGA
>ULSH01064025.1_pt1 | contig 51100 bp, 44 predicted proteins | sample 1956151 | NCBI WGS metagenome assembly ULSH01 (sample SAMEA4835702, study PRJEB28245) | human gut metagenome | biome: gut microbiome; material: fecal sample | place: Denmark | collected 2008 | reverse complement strand
TCTGAACAAAAAGAAGAAATCGCCGATACTGCGGTTGAAGAAAAAGCGGAAGAGCCGAAGGCTCAAAAGCCCAAAAAGGCAAGAAAACCCGCTCAAAAGAAGTCGGAAGAAGCACCCAAAACCGAACACGAAGAAAAGAGCGAGGTCAACCTTGACAGCGCATTCTCCGTTGACGGAGCATTGCACGACACCGATTTCGTTGTCGAAACGCCCAAGAAAGCAAAAATAGTTTCCACCAAGCAAAAACAAGAAAAAGCCGAAGATCTTTGGGCGGTTGCATCCGTCGTGCCGAAGAAGAAAGCCGCAAATGACGAGCCAAAACAAGAAGAAACGCTCAAGAAAAAGACTGCAAAGGCGGTCAAACAAGACGATGCCACCGAACAGGTCGCCGCGGATACGAGCAAAAAATCCGCCGCTAAAAAGTCAACACAAGTTGAAAATACATCAAACTCGACAACGGAGGCAAAGAAAAAAGTGGCAGCAAAAGACAAAGCCGCAACCACGGCTGAAAAAGATGTGAAAGCAACAAAAACGACTGCTAAGACTGCAGCCAAACCCGCAAAGGAAGAAACAAAAACTCCCGAAAAAGAAGTCAACGCCACAAAAGCGGCAAAACCCGAAATCGCCGACGAACAAGTGCTCCAAGAAGGCGAAGGCAAAACTCATGGCAAATACGTCATCAAAAAAACGGACAAAGGCAACTTTGTGTTTAAGCTCTACTCTTCCAACTACAGAGTCGTGGCAATCGGCGCGCAAGCCTACACCACTCTCGGCGCGGCAAAAATCGGAGTGCAAAGCGTCATAAACAACGCCGAAATCGCCCCTGTCGAAAACCAAACTTTGAAAAACTACGAAACCTTGAAGTTCCCCAAATGGGAAATCTATCTCGACAAGAAAGGCGAATATCGTCTGCGCTTGTTTGCCACCAACGGCAATTTGATTGCAACCACCAATGACGGATACGCAGACATCAGCGGCGCAAAGAACGGCATTGCGGCAGTTGCAAGAGCAAGCAAGGGTTGTGCAATCGTGAGAAACGACAATCTCTGGTGAGAAACCAAAACCAATCAAAATCACATAAAAAACGGATGCAAATCGCATCCGTTTTTTCATATCGCATAACAATAGATTTTTATTAGATTGTGCGCTTTTTTTGCGCATCTAATGCGCTGTTTTGTAGGTTTTTAAGTCACAAAACATCGCCATTTCATTCCACCGTGTCCGTTTGAGCGGGCTCGGCGCATGCTGCGGTCTTTTTGAGATCGGACAAGGCTTTTAGTTTCAATCCGCCGCACGTTGCACGAATTGCGCCGATCACAAAGGATACCGCAAGCGTTGCAATCACAAAAACGATTTGGTCTTTCTCTTGACACGCAAAGGCGATTGCTGCAATCACAAACACTGCGCACTCGACAAAGTTGAGCACTGCCGCAACAAGAATTTGCACTCTGGAATTTGGGTATTCGAGCGGCAGTTTTTGCGTTGCGCGTTTTAGACACAGCACGGTGCTGACAATAGAAAGCACAAAGCCGAACAGCGAGCACCCTGCAATCGAGAAAAACAGCACTGCAAGCACGGCGGTGATGCCATAGCTATCGTCAATTTGACTCCACATCGCAATGCCCATACCGAGCATAACAATCGCCAAAATGCCATACAACACTGAAAACACCAAGTCGATTATGCCCGATGACAGCATATTTTTTTTGGTTTTTATCATACAATCTCCTTCGGTAGTCACCCCTATTTTTCGTCCACCTATTGTTAAATTTGGGTATATTTTATCATGATTTTGCACATATTTCAATACCAAATTGACAAAAACACCCGTTTAGACACTCAAAACGCGTCAAAAACGCAAAAAAATATTGATGTGCCGCACATTGTATGCTACAATTTGTTTGATAAAGGAGCGTATATTATGAAACATCAAAGATCTCAAAAAAGTCGTCAAAACCTTGAGCATCGTGTGGTGCTTCACCCCTTGTTTTCGCAGTGGTATTTCTTGCGCTCGGCATCAACTCTCTCGTGACCATGGGCCCGTTCAGAGAAAACGAAGCCGCAGCTCTTCTCCCGTTCGGCGCGGCAATAGCCTTCACCGTCATCGGCGCAATCAGCGCAGTGGCAACCTTCTTCTTGACCTTCTTGGGCTTTGTTGTGCCCGGCATGTCAAAGATCGCGCCCAAAGTGAGCGGATATATGATCGATGCCAACAAAGAAAACATCCAAAACGTTTTCCGCACCGTCAAAGACGCAACCGCCCCCCACGCCCGATCAAGACGGCGAAACCATGTTCTGTCACAACTGCGGACAAAAGATCGCCAAAGACTCCGCATTCTGCAAGCACTGCGGCGCAAAACAATAACTCACACATCAAGCAAACATAAAATCCGCTTGCCACGTTTGTTTTGGCACTCTCAATGCATACCACACTCGCCAAGCAAGCAACCAATCATCACACAAACGTCACATCATCCCAACCGCCAACTCGGTGGGGTTATTTTTATCGACAAATATCCTTATTTCTTAAAAGCTCCACAAACTCAACACTATAAATTTACAACTTTCAATCCTACCATGCCACGCATGTGTGTCTTTTTCTTTTCCCGCAAACTCGTGCGAGCACGGTTGCGGGGAAAGAAAAAAAGCAACCCTACGGGTTGCGTAGGATTGCTTTCGTTGGCGGAGCGTTAATAACGTAAATCGAATTTTATTGCATCAAACCATTTTGTTTAATGAAATCAATAAATGTATCAAGGATTGTTGTGTTTCGATTATCAATATTGATTTCAGTAAAATCTGTTTGAGTACTTGATAAATCTAACAATTCAGCGTTCTTTGTGCCTTCCTTAACTTGATTTCGCCCATTTGTAAAGCCTTGATAATACTTGATTTTATCAACAAACCTATAATCTGAAGCACGGATATTAATTCTTTTTTCCAAGATAGCTTTATTCCCGATTTGTTCAAGTTTTCGTGCGTCGGAAAGACTTTGTTCTTTGTTTTGTCTATTCTTTGCAAATATATGTTCTATCTCTATTGATGTGTCAAGAGATAGGAGACATTGATTTGAATTTTGGAACATCCACCAAACCAATATGGACTTTGTTAACGGTCTGATATTACTAAAAGTATATGTATTAAACAAACTCCTAACAGTTGTCTCGTCAAATTTATACTTTTCAAAAGTGACAGGCTTTTCGTTCACAATGTTTATCATCTCGGAGTAAATCGGTGAGCGCAGTGCGTTTACACCGGGATTTGTGATTGCATAAGCCCAAACAAACGAAATAACTTTTTGCAAGAAAGTATAAAAATCATCATCTTTAAGTTTTCCGTTTTCGTCTCTATTTTGAAGATAATATACAGAAACAAAATAAGTCCACATACCATTAGGCGCATAGTTTAGCACATATAATTGCCTTAAAACCCTATCGGAAAAACGCACGTCATCCTGAACGGATACGTCCTTCCAAAAATCAGCCAAGTCAATAAGATTGTCTAATGTGGTTTGATTCTTGAGTAATTGATAAGAATCTTTTTCATAAAACTTTCTCAATGCTTCCGTTGTTGACGATGAAATACCACGCTTTGCACGTTCAAAGTACATATATCGAGTAAAGAGCTCGTCCATAGGTGTTCCTGATGAATTCGGGAAAAGGCTGTTGCACAATTCTTCAAGGTTCTTCCATTTTTCTATAAATTCATTTTTTAAGTTAATCGATTTATAATATTTGTAGAATTGTGCTTTGAAAATATCAGCATCGGAAAGTGGTTTGCCTCTGTCGTTTAATGTCGAAAAGATCCTTAACGCTGTATCTTGATTATCAGCTTCAATGGGTAATAAAATGCAGTTGTTAAGAATTCGAACAGGTAAATAAGAAAAATAACTTGGATAGTTGGTCAAAAATTCCGCTATTTTCCCTTGAAAAAACTGATAATTTTGAGCATAACGACTTTTATTTCCGTTTTTTGATACCCCGTTTTTTAATATTTCGAGGAACTCATCCTTATCATTATCCGTTGCCACTTCCGAATCGATTTTTAGTTCTGACTTTTTTGGTTTTCCAAATTCGTCTGTCTTCCAAATACAACGTTCAATTATCTCACGTGTTGTCCGAGAGTTTTCGTCCCGCATATTATCGAATTTCGAATAAAAAGCACGCAACAACAACATCAATGTTGTAAGTCTCTGCTGTCCGTCTATAATTTCAAGTTTTTTGTCTTCGTTCTTAAAAGTTACTATCGGACCCAAAAAGTACTCATCGTTATCACTATCAAACAGACTGTAATCATCGTTAGGAAAAGCAAATGAAAAAATATCTTCCCATAAAGTCAGACATTCGGTCTCACCCCACGCATATGGTCGTTGGTAGTCTGGAATTAAAAAATCCGACTTCTTCTCTTGAAATAAATCTTTAATAGTTTTTTGATCAACATTAAGTTTTGACATATAGCCTCCAAAATTTACAAATACTATGCGGTAATATGATTTTATGCCGTCGGGAAATTCTTTCTCATTATTTTAATATCAGCTTTGTATTCTTGACTTACAATAAATACCTTGATATCTGCCTGATATTCTTGATTTACAAGTTTACAACCTTTAATAATTTCTGCATTTTTTTCTTTGTATTGTTGGTCTACAAAGAAAACCTTATATTGTGCTTTATACTCTTGATTAACTATATAAACTTTTCCTGCCATAATAATTATACTCCTTTTGTTTTAATTTTTCAATCATAATCGCATACCGCATAGTATTTACTGATTATAAAATATTGATTGTACTAAGAACGGTACAAAAAAAGTGCCGCCCCTATGAGAGACGACACTGTAGAATATACATCTCGCATAGTTACCACACTATTTTCGAATAATCATTGAGAACGATTATTGTTGCGATACCGTATATTGCTACCGATAGCAGTATCGTCCTCAAACGGGCATAATACACCCTCTAAAATATTCGAAAATAATGTGGTATTGTCATCATATCATAAGTTCTGTAGAAAATCAATATTATAAAATGCGATTCACGATATATTTTTCATCATAACAAGCGCACAGCTTTTTAGGAAGTTTAAAGCTCGACTATTTGCCCGCTTAAGTCAGTAACGGTTGTGACCGTGAGAAGAAGACGTAAGTCGTTGCAGGCAACGAACATCTCTTTGCTCCGCAGGTCTCCTGCCAACGATAGCAATCCTACCATGCTGCGCATGTGTGCCTTTTTCTTTCCCCCGCAAACTCGTTGGGGCACGGCTTGAGAAGAAGACGTAAGTCGTTGCAGGCAACGAACATCTCTTTGCTCCGCAGGTATCCTGCCAACGATAGCAATCCTACCATGCTACGCATGTTTGCTTTTCCCTTTTCTCCGCAAACTCGTGCGAGCACGGTTTGAGAAGAAGACGTAAGTCGTTGCAAGCAACGAACATCTCCTTGCGCCGCAGGTCTTCTGCCAACAAATGCAATCCTACCATGCTACGCATGTGTGCCTTTTTCTTTTCCCCGCAAACTTGTGCGAGCACGGTTGCGGGGAAAAGAAAAAAGCAACCCTACGGGTTGCGTAGGATTGCATTTTGGTGGCGGAGAAGAAGAGATTCGAACTCTTGAACCGCTTTTGACGGTTACGCGATTTCCAGTCGCGCGCCCTCGACCAAACTAGGCGACTTCTCCATGAGTTTATGAATGGGATGTCGGGCGTTTGGTACGTAGTACCATAGTCCACGACTTCTCCATGAGTTTATGAATGGGATGTCGGGCGTTTGGTACGTAGTACCATAGTCCACGACTTCTCCATGAATTTATGAATGGGATGTCGGGTGTTTGGTACGCAGTACCATAGTCCGCGACTTCTCCAAAAGTAAGTATTAAGTTGAATTTACATGGGTGGCAGTTGGAAGCCATGGTAAACAAATCCATTCCCCCAACTGTTCGGCGGATAACCGCTTACCCAACGACGATTATTATATATGAACAATCGTTTTTTGACAAGTGCTTGACGCAACTTATCTGATTATTTTTTGATTTATTTCAAAAACCCGTTGACAATCTTCTCTTCGGCTTCCTTTTCGGTGAGTCCGAGGGACATAAGTTTGACGAGTTGCTCCCCTGCGATCTTGCCGATTGCCGCCTCGTGAATAAGGCTTGCGTCCACGCTGTTGGCGTTTAGCTCTGGCATGGCGGTGACAGTGCCCTTGTCCATGATGATAGCGTCACACTCGGTGTGTCCCGAGCAGAGATTGTTGCCGTCTATACAAGAAACGTACTTTTGATGCGACTGATCTTTTGCAATGGCTCTCGACACAACGTGCGCGCCCGAATTTTTGCCGTTGAGCGCAACATGGAACTGCGTTTCGGCGTACTGTTTGCCGTGCGTGAGAATTTTCTCGTGGATGATGAGCGTTGCTCCGTCTTTGAGCGTTGCATCCGTCTTTCGAATTGCCGAATCCACGCCTTTGATTTGCGCCGTTTCCATGATCATATATCCGTTTTCGTCAATCTCGATGATGGTTGTGGGATTGAGCACTCTCTCGCCCGAGCCGTCTCCTTCGCCGTAATGCTTTTCAACGTACATCACCTTTGCGCCCTTGCCGATGTGGAATGAATGGATGCCGTCATGCTCGCTTTTCAGCCCGCCTGCATTGTGTATGCCGCATCCCGCAACAATCGTGACGTCCGCGCCGTCTTCAACGTAGAAATCGTTGTAGACGAGATCGTCAAGCCCTGTTTCGGTCAATATGACGGGGATATCCACTCTCTCGCCCTTGGTTGCGGACTTGATGAAAATGTCGATGCCCGGCTTGTCGGTTTTGGTGCGAATATCGATATTGGCGGTGACGTTTCTACCCGCAAGTTTGCCGTTGTCGCGGATGTTGTATGCACCTTGCGGAATACTTTCCAAATCCGCTATCTCTTTGAGCAAGTCTTTTTCGATTTTTCCGAAACTCATTTTGCCACCCCCTGCGCTTTGTCCGTGAGTGCCTGACAAGTCGAGCGAGCAAGAAGGCTCGGCAAAACGTCGTCTTTTGCTCCGTCCGTCTTGACCTTGCCGTCAGCGATGACCACGATTCTGTCCGCGATGTCGAGAATGCGCTCTTGATGCGATATGATGAGAATCGAGCCGTTTATCGACTTGGACAAACGCTCGAAAACGGTGATAAGGCTGTTGAAACTCCAAAGGTCGATGCCTGCCTCAGGCTCGTCAAAGACGGTGATTTTTGCCTTGCGTGCAAGCGTGACTGCAATCTCAATGCGCTTCAATTCGCCACCCGAAAGACTTGAATTGACTTGCCTATCCACATAATCGCGCGCGCAAAGCCCCACTTCGGACAAATATCCGCAAATCTCGGATATCGAGAGCGTTTTGCCGCTTGCGATATTGATAAGGTCGGACACCGTGATACCCTTGAACCGCACGGGTTGTTGAAAAGCAAACGCTATGCCCGCTTTTGCGCGATCGGTGACGGACATATCCGTGATGTCCACGCCGTCAAGATAAATTTTGCCGCTTGTGGGCTTGATGATGCCCATCACAAGTTTTGCAAGCGTGGATTTTCCACCGCCGTTGGGACCTGTGAATGCGACAAATTTCTCGTCAAGCTTCAAACTGATGCCTTTTATGATTTCCTTTTGCGCGCCGTGATCGTCAACCGAATAGCGCACGTCTTTAAGCTCAAGCATATATGTCCTTCTCTTTGGTATTTTCGACGAAAATTATGACATCATAATCACGTTTCGTCAAGGGATTTCAAGCCGCCTAGCGCATTTTCGAGCGGTATTTTCTCGCCAGCGAAAAATAACCGTACGTTTTGTCCGCAAAATAACGTTTGCACTTGAATATGCCTTGTGCTTATGATATACTAATATCATAAAAAGGGCTTTGAGCTCTAAACTTGAAGGAAGAAAATGAAAAGATCCGCTTTGAAGAATTTCACGACGTCTTTGACAATCGCTCTTGCGATAATTTTGGTGCTCGGCACGCTGTTTGGCTTTGCGCAATATCAAATCAAATCTCTCGATTTGTCCGCGCAAGTCGTTCAAGCCACTGACTATTACGCCGCATTGGATACCTCAAGCAACGGTGCGACTTTTAGATCGAAACTATCCGACTTAATCACAAAAACACACACCAAATTAACTTCTTATGACGGATTGCGCGATGTTTTCAAGACTTCGGACGCAGACCCCAATAAAAGCGGAAACATAATTTGGTTTTATAGCGGAACATCCGTTGCGTTCAACGGCAAGTTCGGATCAACCAACCGCGAACATGTATGGCCAAAAAAAGGCGGAACGGCTTTTGATGGTGATAAAGAACGCAATGTCGGATCGGACGCTCACCATCTTCGTCCTGCCGAACAAAATCTCAACTCAGATCGTGGTAGCAAACAATTCGGTGAAGTGCCGACAATCGCGTCAAATATAGTTCCACAAGCAGGCTCAACATCTTATGATAATCTTTGTTATCTTCAAGGCAACTATTTCTACCCTGGAAAAGGTTATCGCGGAGCAACGGCAAGAATTTTGATGTACGTTGAAACTCGATGGGGTGACAATTACAATCTGAATTTTGTTTTAGGAGCTGGTGAAAACAAAACTATCGGCGATATCGAAACGCTTATGAAATGGCACTATCAAGAGCCGCCGACCGCCGAAGAAATGAGAAGAAACGAAGCGGTTTTCAAGATTCAAGGCAACCGCAATCCCTTCATCGATCATCCCGAATTTGCAACGAAAATCTACTGCTATGACGGCAAAAGTTACAATTCTCGCTTGCAAGCAGTGGCGGCAAAATACGACACATACACAACGGGCGGCGCGGATATCGAGAGCATCTCGCTCTCCCCTGCCACAACCACGCTTTCTGTCGGGCAAGAAATCTCGCTCAACGCAACTATCGCGCCCGCAAACGCAAAACGCAATCTGACTTGGATTTCTTCAAATCCCAACGTTGCAACCATTGATGCAACAGGCAAAGTCACCGCTGTTGCAAACGGCACGACAACCATAACTTGCCAAAGCACGGACAATCCGTCAATCAAGTGCACGGCGCAAATCACCGTCAAGAGCGTAACCGCAATCGAAGTGAACGGAACTCCTGCAAAAACCGTGTACAATGACGGTGAAAAATTCAATCCCGCAGGTTTGAGAATCTCCGCAACGTACTCCGACAACACAAAAGGATATCTTGACAACTCCGCTTGCCAATGGCTTGACGGCGTGACGAGAAAAACCACCCTTTCTGTCGGCACGACAAGCGTCATTTGCAAAATCGGCGATCTCGAAACGATTATCACCGGAATCACTGTCAAAGAGGCAACGGGCGGATCGCTGACAATAGACAGATCATGCTTTGAAAATGCGAGTTCATACGGGTGGCTCAACTGGTCTTCAGGCGGAGTCAATGGAAAAGGATACATTTATGGCGCAAACAAAGATGATATCCAAATGAACACCAACAAAAAGCCACACTATTATATCTTCAATTCAAGCGCAGTGCCTGCAGGCATCACGTCAATAAAAATCACGATGCGATCAGGTGGCTCAAAGGAATGGCAAATATTGACGTCCCCCACTCCGTTCCACGAAAACTTTGCGCCGATTGCGACAGGCGGAACAGATCAAGGCACAAAAACGGCAACCGATTCAGGCACAACATGGAATATCACCACACCAGACAGATACTTTGCAATCAACTATGCTGACTCGGGGGCTGCGTATATCGACTCGATTGTCATAACATACGGCGGTAGCGCGGCAGAGTGCGAACACGTCTATGGCGAATGGGTTGTCTCAAAAGAACCGACCGTTGACGCGGCGGGCGAAAAGATGCACTCCTGCACCAAGTGCGGACACGTTGAAACCGAAGAGATCCCCAAGCTCATCCCCGAGGCATGCGAACACGTTTTCGGTGATTGGAGTCTTGTCACTCCGTCAACCGAAACGGCAACGGGACTTATGTCGCACACTTGCACAAAGTGCGGCGAGACAGAATCGAGAATAATCGACAAAGTCGGCTCACACACCGTTGAATCTTTCAAAGACAGCGTAAATTCGGTTGATGACAAAGCCACGAAAGAAGAAAAACTCGAAGCAATCACCAATGCAATCGCTATGTTCCATTCGCTCTCATCCTCCGAAAAGTCGAGCCAAGACGTACAAGTGAGCTATCTTTCATTGCTTAGCAAACTTGAAAAACTAACAAGCGGCACAACTCAACCCGGAGAGCCTGACGAGCCGTTGGTAGACAACAAGGCAAACGCATTGTCGACAGGAGAAATCGCAGGGATTGTCGTTGCTTGCGTGGTGGTTGTTTCAATCGGCGTAGCCGTCATGATCATACTTTTGAACAAAAAGAAATCGACAAACAAATAACATTTGCCGAAAAACAATTTGCAATTTATGAAAAGGAGACCGAGTTTTCGGTCTCCTTTCAAATTGTCACTCTTTACTGCGATTTTTCAATGTTATATTGCATGATGCAATCGCTTTTCCGATAAGTCAATATGTTGAGACATATCACTTCTCTTTAACCGAACATCATTTGTTTGATACAAGCTGTTTGAGCATAAAGAATATATCGGTGTTGTCGATAGTTGACGGAAGAGAAACGTTCTTTGCCGATTTCAACTTCCAATCGACATAGTAACTCACGTTTTGTTTTGTGTGATAGCCTTTTTTGATAAGGCTGTTGTCAATCTGCTCTTTGGTCTCGCCGTTGTACTGCAAATCTCCGCATTCATGGTCTGCCGTGACAATCATCGAATAGCTGCCAACGCCTTGCAATTTTTCGCTGACGGCTTTGATTGTATTGTCAAACTCGTCAAGATATTGCATCATCTTGAAGATGTCGATGCTCCCCCTGCTACACATCTTGTCGATATGCGCGCCTTCGACCATAAGGAAATAACCGCCCGGATATTTTGTCTCCATATAATCGACTGCGAATTGAGCAAGCTGCACGAGAGTCGGCGTTTCGTCAGTCGATTCATAATTCACCACTTCTGAAAATGCGCCTATGACCTTGCCGCTGTCAACGCTCAATTGACTGAAAGTCGTGCAAAAAGTATAGCCCTTATCTTCAAATTTATCCTTGTAGCCTTCATACGCACTTTTGCCTGCGCCAAGATAAAGATCTATGTTGCCGCCAAGTTGAGATTCAATTATCAAATTCTCATCGCTTCGGCTTGCAACGTGAGCAGAAAATCCCGCAGGCGTTGCGCCGCTGAGCTTGTCGGTTGTCACGATCCCCACACCCTTGCCAACGCTTTTTGCGTATTCGGATATGGATTGAATGTCTTTGCCGTCCTTGACAGCGAGCGCGCCTCTTTTGTATTTCATACCCGTTGCCATTGCGCTTGCGGCGGCAGCGCTGTCGGTTGCTTGAAACTCGTCAAGGCAACTTGTGACAACATCGCCCGGTCTCCAAAAATCGTCAAAGAACAACTGCTTGTCCATATAAGCTTCTGTGACCTTGATATGATTGTCGCCCATGCCGTCACCGATAAAAAGTATCGTTCTGTCGCTCTGACCTTTTAGCTCGGAAAACTTGGCATTGTCGTTGCAAGCAACGAGCGCAAGCGAGAGCGAGAATATCGTCACGACGACAAGCAAGAGTGAAAGCAGAATCTTAAAAGCGGATTTTTTCATAATCGTCCTTTTTAGCAATCATCGGGCGAACTCTCGACAATTGCGGTGTTATTGTGTATTTTGAAACTTTATTTTTTTGAAACGAAAAGCTATTTTTCTTTTCATCTCTATGGATGACGTTAAAAAGCAAGATTTCAAACAACAGGCATGAGATCTTCGCCCCTATATTGTCAACAACAGTTTACAAGGAAGACGAGATAAAGTCAATAGCGAAAATCGTAAAAAAATAACTATGTTATTTGGTCTTGCCCCAATATCCGTAAAACAGGATTTGCGAAAAATAAAAACGCCGCTTGGTTGAAAAAATTCAAGCAAAACGGCGATTTGTGGGTTTAGATAGCCGAAAAACAGCGTTTTTCTATTGCGTCAAAAATTATTTGGTGGGCATGCCTCTCCACACATAACCTTCTTTTTGCGATGCGCGAAGGTGGAGATTGAGTTGGTCGATAAACTCTTTGTTGGACTGCGTCTTGATGAGCATGCTCAAAAGGTTTTCCGTCGCCTCGGCGTTGTCTGCGGTGGACAAAATCTTTCTGATTGCCCAAGTGCCTTCCAATTCGCTCGGAGTAAGAAGCAATTCTTCCTTTCTCGTGCCGCTTTTTGCAAGGTCGATTGCAGGGAAAATTCTCTTTTCGGAGAGTCTGCGGTCAAGGTGAATTTCCATATTGCCCGTGCCTTTGAACTCTTCAAAGATGACGTCGTCCATACGGCTGCCCGTATCGATGAGCGCGGTTGCGATGATGGTGAGCGATCCGCCGTTTTCAATGTTTCTAGCCGAACCGAAGAAGCGTTTGGGGCTGTGCAATGCGCCGGGATCGATACCGCCCGAGAGCGTTCTGCCTGTCGGCGGAATGGTGATGTTGTAGGCTCTTGCAAGACGAGTTAGACTGTCAAGCAAGATGACAACGTCCTTGCCCGATTCCACAAGGCGTTTTGCTCTTTCAAGCAACATTTCTGCCGTCTTTGTGTGATGCTCGGGAAGCTCGTCAAAGGTGGAATAGACCACTTCGCCCTTTATCGAGCGTTGCATATCGGTGACTTCTTCGGGACGTTCGTCGATGAGAAGCACTTTGAGTTCAACATCCGGATAGTTTTGAGCGATTGCGCCCGCAATCATCTTCAAAAGAGTCGTTTTGCCCGCTTTAGGCGGAGAAACGATGATTCCGCGTTGTCCTTTGCCGATGGGAGATACAAGGTCTATGCAACGAGTTGCGTATTCTCTTGCAGAAGTTTCAAGACGCAATCTTTCGTTGGGATAAATGGGGACGAGATCGTCAAAGTTTGGGCGAATGCCAAGCGTGTCTGCATCGATGCCGTTGATTGTCGTGACCGTGACGACAGCCGCAGGTCTTCCTTCTTGCACCTTTTTGCAAAGAGATTTGACATAATCTCCCCTACGCAAGCCGTATTGCTTGATTTTCATTGTAGAAACGTAGGCATCCATCTCGTTGAACGTGCCGTTGAGCACGCGCAAGAAGCCGTATCCGTCGGGATTTATCTCGAGATAACCTTCTCTTTCGAGCAATTCTTCTTCGCTATCCTTGCTGTCGTTGAGCACTTGAGTGTTGAATTGAGTCTGTTGATTTTGTTTTTGAAAACCGCCTTGACCGTTGTATGAGCCCATGAAACCGCCGTTTTTGTTGTACGAGCCGTTTGCGCCCGAGAAATCGTTGAAATTGCGTTTTTGTTGATTTTGAGGTTTTTGATATTGGTTGAAATTGTTGTTTTTGAAGTTGTTGCCGTTTCCGTTGCCGTACGAATTCGAGCCTGATGACGAATAACTTGCCGAGCGATAAGTGGGTTGAAATTTTGGGCGAACGAATTCTTCTGTTTGTCCGTTCTTTTCAATCTTTACGACGTCGGATTTTGCGTCATCGGATTTTTGAGTCGCGCCGTTTTCGGTTTCTGCGGTTTTGTCCGTGCCGTCACCTTTTTTGGGACGACCGCGGCGCGGAGCGGCCGGCGGCTCCATTTCACCGTTTGAAATCTTGTAGACAAGCTTCACCAAGTCCGCCTTGTTGAGCTTTGTAGGCGCGCTTACGCCGACCTCTTTTGCAAGGGCGCGCATTTCAAAAATACTCTTCGATTCAAGATCTTGTTTTGTGTATTTTTCCATAAACACTCCTGATTGCGCCGACTTCCCCTACAAATAGGAAAAAATCAACGTATCTATATTAACATTATTATTTTCGGGATATAAAAAAATTAAAGGTTTTTCGCCGTCGCCTTGCGGAGACGGCGAAAAGGTTTTTTCTTATGCAAGACGTTCAAGGACGAGAACTTTTGTGTCTTCGCCGTCGAAGTCTGCTCTGTCGAACTCAACCGTGCTGCCGTCGGCATACACAATCTGTTCGTCATCGAAAAGATCGAGAAATTCATTGATTTTATCAATGTCAAATTCACAATCTTTGGTCTTGTAGTGCATCGGGATAACGATGTCGGGCATGATGCGATCAACGTATTCTTTGGCTTGCGCGGCGTCAATCGTGTAGTTGCCGCCAACGGGGATAAGCAACACGTTGACAGGCATGAGCGACTCAACGAGAATTGCGTTGCACTCTTCACCTATATCGCCCATGTGACAGACGTCAACGCCGTCCATGCGATATTTGAAGATGATGTTTTGTCCGCGGAGCGCGCCCTTTTTGTCGTCGTGATACGACCTTTGAGCAAGTATATGTACGCCGCCGATCTCGTATGCGCCCGCTCTGTTGATAACCGTGGGATCTCCGCCCACCTTAGATACAAACGAGTGATCGTTGTGCGCGTGGGATACGGTGACGATGTCCGCTTCCACTTTGGGCATCTCGTATCCAACGTAAGAATGGTACGGGTCGGTGACGATTTTCGTGCCTGTGCTTTCTTCAAGCAGGAAGGACGAGTGACCAAGCCACGTGATTTTCATTGTCTACTCCTTTTCTCAGTCGCTGAGTCTTGCAACAAGCTCGCGTATCTTCTGCGACGGATCGAGAAGATTTGAAACGGATTCGTTGAAGTTTGCGGCTGCGATGATGTAGGATATATATTTTGAAAGGTCGGCTTCCACAAACCATGCGCAATCTTTGAGCTCGGGAATGCGATAGGTCAGGTTTGTTGAAAGCACCGCGTCGAAAATGCCATCTTCGTACGCTTTGTTGAACTTGTCAACGCCTTCGGTGAACAGCGAGAAGGTTGCTGCAAGGAACACTCTCTTTGCGCCCTTGGCTTTGAGCTCTTTTGCAAGGTGCAAAATGGAGTCGCCCGTTGCAATCATATCGTCTGCGACAAATACGTTCATACCTTCAACGGACGAGCCGATATATTCGTGCGCGATGATGGGGTTGCGGCCGTTAATGACCGTGGAGTAATCGCGGCGTTTGTAGAACATACCGAGATCGAGTCCCAACACGGACGCGTAGTATACGTTTCTGGGGATCGCGCCTTCGTCGGGCGAGATGACCATAAGGCTTTGTTTGTTGAGTTTGACGTCCGGGAATTGCTTTGTGAGGCGTTTGAGAATCTGATAGTGCGCAAAGTAGTTGTCAAAGCCCATAAGGGGAACGGCGTTTTGCACTCTGGGATCGTGCGCGTCGAAGGTGATGATGTCGCTCACGCCCATGTTTTGCAGCTCTTGAAGCATTGTTGCGCAATCGAGCGATTCTCTTGCGCTACGTCTGTGTTGACGGCCGCCGTAGAGCATCGGCATGATGACCGTGATGCGAGCAGGTTTGCCCGTGCAAGCGCAGATGATGCGTTTCAAGTTTTCAAAATGCTCGTCGGGAGTGACGGGGATTTCTTTTCCGAAGAAAGGGTACGTGATGCCGTGATTGCCGGGATCGCAGATGATGTACAAATCTTTGCCGCGGACGGTTTCATATATAATTCCCTTTGCGTCGCCGTTGGTGAAACGCGGGCAGTCCGCTTTGAGAATGAACGAATCTTTATGAAGTTTCTTTCCGAGATGTGACTCGCTGAAAAGATTGATAAGTCGTTTGTCGATGAGTTGCGCAAGTTCTTCCGCGCCGGGTGTTGCGATGATTGCAATGGGCGCGCTCGGTGTTTCTCCGAAAATGGAAAAATCAGGTGTCATTTGTATTCTCCTAACGTTGTATTTAGAGTATATCAAACAATTTCATTCTTGACAATCAATATTGCCAATTATAAAATTAATTTCAATTTTCTTTCATTTTTCGAGGATTTTTTCACAAAAATCCGCCGATTTTGCAGTTTTGTTTTGCAAAATTTTTATTATTTAACAAAGTATTTGCAAATCTCATTTTTGCAAATTCGCTTTTTGTGATTTTGTCAATCTTCAAGGATTTCGACAAGAATGGAGTTCATCACCGCAACGCCGTCACGGGTGAGCCGCACCCTACTCTCGTCCGCGTCTTCAAAAAATGCGGAAAGTCTGTCGGGCACGTTGTGAAGAAGGGACTTTTCAACGCCTTTGACGGTGCGAAGTCCCAGCATGATTTTCTCGTTTGTCACGTCTTTTTGCGTGAGCTTTTCAACGCTCTCGCGCGCTATGTCCTTGTAGTCGCTTACGTTTTCGACCGCATTGATATAATCGTCAAGAGGCGATAGATTTGCATATCTTGTTTCTCTTTCAAGCAAAGTCTTGCCGTCTGACGTTTTCACAAGGGAGTGCGCGCCCGCGCCTAAACCGAGATATTCTTCTCTTGTCCAATACCCGAAGTTGTGCAAGGATATTTTGCCCCGTTTTGCAAAGTTCGATACTTCGTATCGCTCAAAACCGCATTGTTTTGCCGTGTCGAAAGCAATATCGAACAACGACTGCGTGTCATCGTCACTAGGCAAAGCTATTTTGCCGTTTTGTATCATCCTTTCAAGCCTTGTGCCTTTTTCGACGCTCAACTCATACATCGATATGTGATCGACAACGGGGCAAAGCGTTTGCACTTCTTCCCTTATGCCGTCTTCGGTGTCAAAAGGAAGACCGACAATCAAATCGCAAGACACGTTGTCAAAATACTCTTTTGCAAGCCTGATTTTGTCAAGTGCGACTTTTGCCGTGTGCAGCCTGCCGATTGCCTTCAAATTGTTGTCCGCAAGGCTTTGCACGCCTATGCTTACCCTCCTCACTCCGTGTTGCTTGTAAACGGCAAGTTTTTCATCGGTTATGCTCTCGGGATTACATTCGATAGAAAACTCCTTGACGGCGGACAAATCAAAAGCGTTTTCAAGGCTTTTCAGCACGGATGATATCATTCTCTCGTCAAGCGCGCTCGGCGTGCCGCCACCGATATAAACCGTGTCGATTTTTGCGTACGCAAAACGTTTGCCTGCAAGGGTGATTTCTTGATTTAATGCGGTTAGATAACGCAAAATCACCGCTTGGTCGTGGCAAGCGTATGAGTTGAAGTCGCAATAGGCGCACTTCGATTTGCAAAACGGAATGTGCAGATACAGTTGCATAAAAATCAACCCCGAAAACGATTTTTCGGGGCAATTGTCTTTTATTTGTTGGGATCGACTTTGAGAATGGAGATAAACGCTTCGCTGGGCACTTCGACACTGCCCACTTTGCGCATGCGTTTTTTGCCTTCTTTTTGCTTTTCAAGCAGTTTTTTCTTTCTCGTGATGTCGCCGCCGTAGCATTTTGCAAGCACGTCTTTGCGCACCGCTTTTACGGTTTCACGCGCGATGATTTTGCCGCCGACGGTGGCTTGAATGGGGATTTCAAAGAGTTGTCTGGGGATGACGTCTTTGAGTTTTTCGGCAATGCCTCTGCCGCGCGCGTATGCGTTGTCCTTGTGCACGATGATGGAAAGCGCATCGCACATATCGCCGTTGATCATCATATCAAGGCGCACCAAATCGCTCTTTTCAAAGCCGTCCATCTCATAGTCGAGAGAGGCATATCCTCGCGTTCTGGATTTGAGCGAGTCGAAAAAGTCGTAGATGATTTCGTTCAGCGGCATGCGATAGATAAGTTGCACGCGCGTTGGATCGATATACGACATATCAACGAACACTCCCCTTTTGCCTTGGCAAAGTTCCATAATCGCACCAACGTATTCGGGCGGCGTGAAAAGCCTTGCTTTGACAATAGGCTCTTCTATATACGCGATTTCGCTCGGGTTTGGCAGTGCGGTCGGATTGTCGATAGTGATTTTCTCGCCGTTGGTCTTGGTGACGATGTAGGAAACGCTGGGCGCAGTGGTGATAAGGTCGAGATCGAACTCTCTTTCAAGGCGTTCTTCGATGATCTCCATGTGCAAAAGCCCCAAGAATCCGCATCTGAAACCGAATCCGAGCGCGGTTGATACTTCGGGATCGAAGGACAAGGACGCGTCGTTGAGCTGCAATTTGAGCAGTGCTTCTTTGAGATCGTCATATCTTGCGCCGTCCGCCGGGAACACGCCCGTGTACACCATCGGAGTGGCTTTTTTGTAGCCGGGCAACGCTTGTTTTGCAGGGTTTTCGGCACTTGTGATAGTGTCGCCCACCGCCGTGTCGCCGACGTTTTTGATGCTTGCGGCAATATAGCCCACTTCGCCTGCGCAAAGCTCTTTTGTCGGGTGCATACCGGGTGAGAAATACCCAACTTCCACCACTTCAAACGTCTTGCCCGTGGACATCATCTTTATCTCGTCCCCTGCCTTGACTTTGCCGTCCATGATACGCACCATGGATATTGCGCCGCGATAGTTGTCGTAAAAGCTGTCGAAAATAAGAGCTTTCAAAGGCGCGTCGTCGTCACCCGTGGGAGCAGGCAGCTTTTCTATGACTTGGCAAAGCAAGTCGTCAATGCCGATACCTTCTTTTGCCGAAACGAGCGGACAACCTTCCGTATCGAGCCCGATGATGTCTTCTATCTCCAACTTGACTCCGTCAACGTCCGCGCTTGCAAGGTCGATCTTGTTGATGACAGGCAAGATTTCAAGGTCGTTTTCAAGAGCGAGATAGACGTTTGACAGCGTCTGCGCCTCAACGCCCTGCGTTGCGTCAACGACAAGCAATGCGCCTTCGCACGCGGCAAGCGATCTTGACACTTCGTACGTGAAGTCAACGTGCCCCGGAGTGTCTATAAGGTTGAGAACGTATTCTTCGCCCTTGTATTTGTAATAGAGCCTGCACGTCTGCAATTTTATGGTGATGCCCCTTTCTTTCTCGATTTCCATATTGTCGAGAAGTTGCTCGGACATATCTCTCTCGCTGACCGTCCCCGTTTTTTCCATAAGACGATCGGCAAGAGTGCTTTTGCCGTGATCGATGTGCGCTATTATGGAAAAGTTGCGTATGTGTGATTTGCTCATGCGCTCTCCTACCGAACTAAGCTGACGTATATTTGTCAAACCGCAAAACAAATTGTCGGCTTGTCCAATATGCAATCGATGACATCTCGCTTTTGCCGCCTTGACGGATAGAATTTTGCAAGGCTCAAATCTCGATACATCTGCAATCAAGTGCAAAAGCGTCTTGCGCGCGATTAGATTTAATCGGCGATTTTTGACGCCTTGAAAGCGATACGCAACAAAAATTCGGGATAATTGAAAAAAATCATTGACTTTATTATAATAGAAATATAAAATTTTAGTCAAGAAAATAAAATACAAAATCGAGGGGAAAAGATATGAATTTTCAATGGCTTTTTGCAAGACCTATCGCGCATCGCGGGCTTCACAACGAAGAATTTCCCGAAAACAGCATGCCGGCATACCAACTTGCCATCGACAACAACTTCAATATCGAGATTGACGTCCACGTCACAAAAGACGGTCACGTGGTGGTTTTTCACGACGACAATCTCAAACGCGTTTGCGGCATAGACAAGCTCGTGAAGGACTGCAATCTTGAAGAACTCAAAAAATATCCGCTCGCAAACACCGAATACACAATCCCCACTTTCAAAGAATTTCTCGCTCTTGTAGACGGCAAAGTGGGCATCTTGTGCGAGATAAAAGGCATCAATCCCTTCAATCACCGCATCGCGCGCGAAACGATAAAGACGCTCAAAGAAGTGGACTACAAAGGCAACATCGCCCTTCAATCTTTCGACTTCGGCGCGGTGCTTTATGCAAAACGTCACAGCGACTACCCCGTGGGCGAGCTTTGCACTTGGTGCTCTCCCGACCTGAAACATCTCAGATGGTTCCCCTCCGACTTTATGGGCAAGATGTTTGTCTGCAAGCTCACACGCCCCGATTTCATCGCATACGACGCAAGAGCTTGCTCTCCTTCCCTTTCAGAAAACAAATGGCTGCTCAAATGGGGCAAAAAACTGCCTATCCTTATGTGGACGGTCAAATCGGACGAAACGATCGAGTCGGCAAAGAAATACGCCAACAACGTCATATTCGAAGACTTGGACATCGCTCTTATGAACGAGCTTTGCGGCAAATTCATGCCCTTCCGATGCCCCGATAAAAATCTCCCCTGCAATAAATAACGGCAAACGGAAAAAGCACCGTACGGTGCTTTTTTTATACCAAAATACGCCTAACTGCAAATTAGACTACACCGTACAAGTTCGGTCTATTTTGATTTAATGCGGAAAACCGAATAAGTCGCATGACAATATGAAATATTTTTCATATTCTATAAATTATCGTGCGCGCAAAGGTTGACAAATGTTCGATACGGGTCGATAATATAAACGTAAAAGAGAAGCGCACAAGTGCGCAATTTCTATAAAGGAGCAAAAATATGTTTGAAAAACTTGACATTGTCAAGCCTGCACTCAAAAATCTCGTGTCGGAACTTCGCAAAAAATACGCGTATGCTTCCGTGCTTGCCGTGCAGGACGACAGCCGCGCGTGGAGAATAAATCGCGCAGGCAAAAGAATAAACAACGTAGGTCTAGGCGGCGGCTCGGGCTACGTGGTGCGAGTTTTTGACCAAATCGGTTGCGCCGAATACTCTTTCAACGAGTTTTCGGAAGAAAAAATCCCCGAAATCGTCAAAACAATCGACGAACGTATCGCACATCAAACCGCAAACGTCCCCGACGGAATCAAACCGCTTCCCACCCCTATTCCGAGCGACGAGACGGCAACTCTCAAAAAAGTTTCGGGATACGCAATCGACCCGCGCGAACTCGGCGACGAAAAAATTCTCGAAAGACTCGACTCCATCCGCAACAAAACTTTGAGCGTGGACGGCGTTCTCGACGCAATGGTCAACGTATCGTACAGAAAATTCAGAAAACTTTTCATCTCCGAAAATCGCGACCTTGATCAGACGGTTATGTGGACAAACGGCGCAATCGTTGCGCTTGCGCTTCGCGGCGAAGAAGTCAAAGACGCGTATAAAGGGTTCTCTCAACTCGGCGGAGCGGAAATTCTCGACAGAATGGAAGAATTTGCAACCGAAGTCGCAAACAAGGCTATCGAACTTCTTTCTAGCGAACAGATGATCCCCGGCGAATACGACTGCATTTGCGATCCCGACACCACGGGTATGATTGTTCACGAAGCGTTCGGGCACGGCGTGGAAATGGATATGTTCGTCAAAGACAGAGCACTTGCCGCGTCCTTTATCGATGAAAGAGTCGCAAGCGATCTTGTGACTATGCACGACGGCAACGCGGTTGACGACTCTGCAACGATGTGGTTCGACGACGAAGGAACGCTAACGAGCGACACGGTCGTTATAAACGGCGGTATTCTCAAAAAAGGTATGTGCGACGCACTCTCCGCTGCAAGACTCGGCGTAAAACCGACGGGCAACGGCAGACGTGAAAGTTACGAGCGCAAAGTGTATACGAGAATGACCAACACGTATTTCGAAGGCGCGGCACAAAACGTCACTCTTAACGAAATGATTGCGTCAATCAAATACGGCTTCCTGCTCGAATCTCCGTCAAGCGGCATGGAAGACCCGAAAAACTGGGGTATTCAATGCATGGTAACCACGGCAAGAGAAATAAAAGACGGCAAACTCACAGGAAAAATCTTCTCACCTATCGTTCTCACGGGATACGTTCCCGACCTTCTCAAATCGGTGTCAATGATGAGCGGACAACTCGTCACCTGCGGCGGCGGCTATTGCGGAAAAGGCTACAAAGAATGGGTGAAAGTCTCTGACGGCGGCCCGTATATGAAGGCTCGCATAAGACTTGGATAAGGAGCACTGATATGATTGAAAAAATAAAGAAAATTCTCTCCGAATGCGGTATAAACCGTTGGAGAATAAACGAAGTAAAAGAAGAATCCGCCGAACTTTTCTTCGTCAAGCATCAACTTGACACGAGAAGAATAAAAGACACGCACAAATTTGTCGTGACCGTCGTACGCGAAAGCGAAAAAGACGGCAAAAAACTCTCTGGCAGTATGGGCGCAAACGTCATTGCGTCTATGACCGAACAAGAAATAAAGGCGGAAATAGAAAGCGCGTACTACGCCGCGCAATTTGCTATGAATCCCGACTACGACGATCCCGAAAAGGAAACGTCCGAATGTGTTTGCAAAAAGAACGAACTCACCGAAAAACCGCTTGCGGAAAGTGCCGGCAAAATGGCGGCGGCAATCTTCTCTGCCGACACAAACGAGCACGCGTATATCAATTCAACCGAAGTGTTCTGCCACAGATACTTCAAGCGTGTGGTGTCTTCAAACGGCACGGACGTGTCATTCACCGATGCAGTGTGCAAAGGCGACTATGTCGTTCAATGCAAAGAGCCCGAAGACGTCGAACTTATCAATCAATATCAATACGACGACGTAAACGTTGACGCGATAAAGGAAGGCGTGAAGCAATATCTCGATTACGCATACGACAGAGCGCGCGCTAAAAAGACGTTGAAGAGCGGAAAATACGACGTTGTTATTTGTGCGGACAATCTTGCCGAAATAATGACGTATTACACCGAAAAATCGGCGGCGGATATGATTTATCCGCATTATTCGTCTTGGAACATCGGCGACGACGTACAAAACGACGCAAAGAAAGACAAAGTGGATTTGACGCTCGTTGCAACAGCCCCGTTCAACTCTGACGGCATCAGAATGAAAGATTTGCAAATCATAAAAGACGGCAAACTCACCGCGATTCACGGAAGCACGCCGTTTTGCCGCTATCTCGGTCTAAAACCTACGGGCAACTTTTCAAAGACCAGATGCGACAATCAAGGAAGCGAATCGTTTGAAGATATGAAAAAGAAACCTTGTCTTGTTGCAGTTACGTTCTCCGATTTCCAAACGGACGCAATGTCGGGACATTTCGGCGGCGAAATAAGACTTGCATATCTCGTCAAAGACGGCAAAATCACCCCGGTTACCGGCGGCTCGGTCAACGGTAATCTCATAGAAGCGCAACAAAACGTCGTCTTCTCACAAGACAGATACGTATCCGCAGGCTATGAAGGACCTTATGCGGCAAAATTTGAAAACGTCAGCGTAGCGGGCGTCGAATGACTTGAATTTGCAAAAAAACACTTTCAGAAAACCCCGAATTTTTTCGGGGTTTTCGTTTCTAAACGGAAACCGCAATCGTAAATTTTTTTTAAAAATACTCTGTAAAAAACAGTAACGAGAAAAAGAAAGAACACCGCGTTTTTTTCGGTGTTCTAATCTGCTTAATTGATTTTTTTCAAAATTGCGACCGGGGTGGCAAAACTCGGCTATTATTGCAATTTCAACCACCGCATTTTGCTTGAACCATGCAAAAATCAGATGTCGAAGCGGAAAATAATATCGCCTGTTTCGAGTGCTTTTATCGTCACTTCATGCTCGTCAACGATTGCATAGGAGCGGACGGTGTCGGGCTTTGGCATGCCTAGTGCGCCCACGCAAACGTATATCACGCCGTCAACTTCTTCAACGGCGGCTCTGTGAAAATGGCCGTAGAAAACGATGTCGCCCTTTGTTGCGTCTTTGAGCGGCAAATCGGGATTGCATTTGTGTCCGTGCGTGAAATACAGTCTTCGTGCGCCCCATTGCATGAAAAAGTCGTGTTTTATCTCAAAATCGCTTATCATTTGATCGACTTCACTGTCACAATTGCCTTGTATGACGGTGATATAGTCCTTTTCGGCGTTGAGTCGCTCGGCAACTTTCATGGGTGCGTATCCGTTGGGCAGCGGATTGCGCGGACCATGATTGTATATATCGCCCAAAAGCACCGCTTTGGTGTCGGGATGAGTGAGCCTATACTCATCGACAATCGAGAAAAACTTGTCTATATCGGGACTTGAACCGTGAGAGTCCGAGCCAACGTAAATTCGCATAATCGTGTCTCCTTTTTTGTGCTTTCAGTATAGCACGCAAGACAAATTTAGTCAAAAAATATTGCGAACATACGAATTTTTCTCAATAAAAAAAAACAAAGTGGATTATATCTTGCGATTTTGAAAATCTCACAATACTTTTTGCGTTTTGGTATTGTGGAGTGTCGGTTATTGTGATATACTTATATAAATTATAAAGGAGTAGACTATGAAAACAGTAAGACTTCGCACACCTTTTGAAGTCGGCGCGATTCCGCTCAGCGAATATCCGCGTCCGCAATTTGCAAGAAACAGCTATGTCACGCTCAACGGCGAATGGGATTATGCAATCCTTCGCAAGAGCGAGGCTTTTGACGGACAATATCAAGGCAAAATTCTCGTCCCCTTCTCTCCCGAATCTCTTTTGTCGGGGCTTCCCGAAGGCACGAGAGTGACTCCTGACGACGTTTTGTACTATCACCGCTCGTTCAATCTTGCGCCCGATTTTGTGAAAGCGCACACGGTGATACACTTTGACGCTGTAGATATGATCTGCTCCGTCAAGCTCAACGGCGTGTCAATCGGCGAGCATATCGGCGGCTACGTCCCCTTTGAATTTGACGTATCGGGCATCGCAAAAGCGGGCGAAAACGTCATAGAGCTTGTTGTGACAGACCCTTGCGACACTTCCTATCACACCCACGCAAAACAATCGTCCAAGCCGGGCGGCATTTGGTACACTCCGCAATCGGGCATTTGGCAAAGCGTGTGGCTTGAAAGCATGGACGAAGTCTATCTCAAAGACGTCACTATAGTCCCGAATATCGACGACGATACAATCAATTTCAAGTTTGAAAAATCCGCAAACGTCCCCGTCGACGTCATCATTCTCGATGGCGAAAACACACTGTTTGCAGGTCAATTTGCAGGTGATACCGCTTCTGTCAAACTTGAAAACTACGAGCTTTGGTCTCCCGAAAATCCAAAACTCTACGACGTGGCTTTCAAAGTGGGCAACGACATCGTCCGCTCCTACTTCGGCATGCGCAAGTTCAGTTGGGTGACGGACTCCAAGGGCTTCAAGCGTATGGGGCTCAACAACAAACCCTACTTCCACACCGGTCTTCTCGATCAAGGTTATTGGTCGGACGGCATGCTCACTCCGCCATCCAACGCCGCTCTCGAATGGGACGTGAAGATGGTCAAATCCATGGGCTTCAATATGCTTCGCAAGCATATCAAGATCGAGCCTTTGCGTTGGTACTACCATTGCGACAAAGAAGGCATTCTCGTGTGGCAAGATATGGTCAGCGGCGGCAGCAAATACAATCTTTTCTACATAGGACTTCTCGCCACAGTGTTTGAATACCACATCAAAGACGACAACGAGGCAGGCTACAAAAAGCTCGCTCGCGCCGACAAGGAAGGCAGAGATGAGTTTGAAAGAGAGCTTAAAGTGACGATGAACCATCTCAAAAACGTGGTATCGCTCGCCGTTTGGGTGCCTTTCAACGAAGGCTGGGGACAATTCGACTCCGTGCGCATCACAAAAGAGATGAAAAAGATCGACCCCACTCGCCTTATCGACTCGGTCAGCGGCTGGAACGATCAAGGCAAAGGCACGTCGGATACAAAGAGCTTGCACATCTACTTCAAGCCCTTGTTCGTGCCGAGAAATGACGATAGATGCTACATTTTGAGCGAATTCGGCGGATACGCAATCAAGACGGAAGGTCACATGTACTCCCCCGACAATCAATTCGGATACCGCATTTACAGAAAGCCCGAAAAGATTGCAAGAGCAATCGAAAGGCTGTATATGAAGACAATCGTGCCAAAGATCGACAAAGGTCTTTCGGCAACCGTATACACCGAAGTCAGCGACGTCGAGCAAGAGATGAACGGGCTTGTCACCTACGACAGACGCGTCATCAAAGTGCCTATCGACCTTATGCGAAAGATCAACGCGCAACTTGTCATCAAAGACTAACACACATCACTTTCGGCAGATCAAGCCGAATGAAACAATAGAAAACGCAAATGAGCATAGCAGACCAAATTTTCATCAACACTTGCCGAGATATTCTCGACAACGGCATAAGCGACCAAGATCTCCCCGTCCGTCCGCATTGGCTTGACGGCACTCCCGCGCACACCGTAAAGAAGTTTTGCATCGTCAATCGCTACGATTTGTCAAAAGAATTTCCCATAATCACCCTTCGCCGCACCGCTTTCAAGTCGGCAATAGACGAGATTTTGTGGATTTGGCAAAAAAAGAGCAACAACGTGCACGATCTCAACTCTCACATCTGGGACAGTTGGGCGGACGAAACAGGCTCGATCGGCAAAGCGTACGGCTATCAGCTCGGCGTCAAGAGCGTATACCCCGAAGGCGAATTCGACCAAGTGGACAGGGTTCTTTTCGACTTGAAAAACAATCCGAGTTCCCGCCGTATTCTCACCAACATCTACAACTTCCAAGACTTGCACGAGATGCATCTCTACCCTTGCGCCTATTCCATGACCTTCAACGTCACGGGCAACAAGCTCAACGGCATTCTCAATCAGCGCAGTCAGGACACTCTCACCGCAAACAACTGGAACGTGGTGCAATATGCAGTGCTTCTTCACATGTTCGCGCAAGTGAGCGGTCTGGAAGTTGGCGAATTTGTGCACGTGATAAGCGACGCGCACATCTATGACAGACACGTGCCTATCGTGGAAGAGATTTTGAAAAATCCGCAATATCCCGCCCCAACATTCAAAATGAACAAGGACGTGAAAAACTTCTACGACTTCACCGTGGACGACTTCGAGCTTGTGGACTACAACTACACAAAACTCGACAAAAAAATCGAAGTGGCTATCTGATGAAAACAATATTTGCAGTTGACAACAAATGGGGATTGGGCAAGAAAAACGACTTGCTGTTCAATCTCAAAGCCGATATGCGCCATTTTGTCGAACATACGCGCGGCAAAGTCGTGGTTATGGGCAGCAACACCCTTTTGTCTTTCCCGGGCGGCATGCCACTCAAAAACCGCGTAAACATCGTGCTCAACCCAAACGGCACGGACGAAGACGCCACCACAAAGGGTTATATCCTTGTGCGCTCTCTTGACGAGCTGTTTGCCGCAATCAAGCAATACGACCAAGACAACGTCTACGTTGTGGGCGGCGCAATGATGTATCACACGCTCCTGCCCTACTGCGAAACGGCATACGTCACAAAAGTGGACGCGGACGGCGGCGCGGAAGTCTTCCACGACAATCTCGACCAACTTGCCAACTGGCATTGCACAGAGCAAAGCGATCCCATAGACGACAACGGCTACACCATCCGCTTTTGCACCTACAAAAATTCCGCTGTGAAAAAATATTGAAAATTACAAAAAAAAGCAACAAAAGCACTCTCACGAGTGCTTTTGTTCTTCAAACTGCCTTTTGCTTTTGCAACAACTTTGTCGTTAACAAAAGAAACTGCTATATATTTCGTTTCTACTAAATTTATCCATCTAAGGACAACGCAATTATTATCTAAAAAAGTAAAAGATTCTACAAGCTCATATTTTTTTCCCAAAATGTCAATCACTTCACTCATATCCATCCCATAATCAATTTTACGATAAGTATATGAATTAACTTTAGGAGTATATATTATAGCAATTATAATAATAGGCACTGTTAAAACAATAACCAGCGCATAAGATAATATCTCACGTATGTTTTCATACTTGCTATAATTTTTATTTTCAATCGCTTTCATATACACTCAAATATGCATTATCGTTTTGTAGTTCATAATTGCATAGAAAAATTGATTTTATAACATTATTATACTAATTTTAGGATGATACGTCAACCAAAAGAATGATGTATCATCCTATATTTTTTGCGAAGTACTATAAAATAGAGTTATGAAAACATTGAACGACGTCGTAGTTGACAGGCTATGTCAATATCTTGAAGAGAAAAATATCACTCAATACCGACTTGCAATATTGAGCGGAATTCCTTTTGCGACGATAAAAAGCATTATGCAACGACGCACCAAAAACATTACTTTGAAAACCGTGATTATGCTTGCAAACGGTTTGGGAGTATCGGTGAGCGAGTTTCTCAATTCCCCGTCGTTTGACGCAAACAACATAGATTTGGATTGAAAAGCACTCGAAAGAGTGCTTTTTATTATCGCTACATGCTACAAACGAAATGAAAAATATCCGCTTGCGCCAACGGCGCATCCACCAAGCAGACAATCTCGTGAAATTGCGGTTGGAACTTTTAACCATGTATGATATGATAACTGAGATTTTCTGCGCGGTTAGCAGACTAAAAATCAAGCGAACAAAAGAAATGCCCGCAAAATTGCGGGCATTTCGTAAATACGCGATGATTTTTAGTCTAGTATTACTCTTCGTCGTTCTTTGCAAACTTTGCTTTCAAATTCTTGATGCCGAATTTGATGGTGGTTGCAAGAGAATCGGGCATAGCCTTGATGTCAACGATCTTGGTGTTGTTGGTGATCGAGTAGGTCACGTATGCGTAGTAGCCGACAAGGAGCACTGCGAGCACGCTGAACACGATGTAGAACGGACCGGTTGTTTCAAAGCTCGTGAGAGAGCTGTTGATGACGCCGCTCTTGACAAAACCGCTTTGGTTCATAAGTTGCGCGAAGTTGATAAATCCGAGCGTTGCGATGCCGCTTGTGACAAAGTACATTCTTCTGTCGCCGCTGATCATCGTGTAGATGAGCGCAAGAGCCAAGGACAAGAACAAGTAGGTGTAGGTCACTTTGATTGTGAACACTGCAATCACTGCCAGCGTGAAGGACGCAAGAAGGAGAAGCTCTTGTTTGTTGCGGTTCTTGAAGTACAGCGAGATGACGTATGCTTCAAGCACAAGGATGAAGATAAGGTTGAGAATGTTGACGCTTTGTTGCGAAGTCTTGCCATTCATTGCGACCATACCGTAAAGGTTGAACGCATCCTTGACAAAGAACTTGGTGTTGGTCATCTCTTGCACCATGACTTTGAATCCGAAGAAAGCGTCGCCGCCTTGGATTTGGTGGATAGAGCAAGGGATCGTGAGCAAGTATGCAAGCACGAATGACGCAACAAGACCAAAGACGATCTTTGCGCGGTTGGACGTAAATTTCTTTGCGTTTTCGTCGTCCTTGATGTACATATACACAAAGTATGCGACGATGATGGGCGCAACAGCGAGAGCGCGGATGTCGAGCACTGCTGCAAGCGTCATGACAAAGTAGGTTGCAAGATACTTCTTCTCTATCATAAGGATGAGAGATGCGATCACAAGCGCGATGAGCAAGCACTCAAACGTGCCGTTGATGCCGCTCATGACAAGCGAGAGCGGAAGAAGTGCGTACAAACAAGCGTAAATTGTCGCAATTTTGTTGCCCACGCGTTTTTGACCGTAGAAATAGATCATGCCAACAACCGCAACGTCCGCAATCAAGTTGATAAGACGGAACACGATTGAAGTTGACATTGCGTCAAGCCCCTTGGTTGTGAAACCGAGAACGGCAAGGATGTAGAGCGCGCCCGGCGAATAGGTGCTTGTGGTGTTGAGCGCGGACATCTTCTCAAAGAAGTTGAACACGCCGTTGTTGACGCCGAGATACTCTTTTGCCACTTTGATAGTGCCGGTCATTTCACCGCCCATGCCGTACATGGTGAGCAAGAAGATAAGTCTCAAAAGCGCAGCGCCGATCATAATCATCGATGCGATAAACCAATTGTTGTTGTACCACTTGGATTGCGCCTTGGGTGCTTTCTTTTCGTATGCAACGCTTGCGCCGAAATCGACAAAAGCGTCTTTTCTTGCGTACACGCGTCTTACAAGGATGTATGCGCCGCAAAGTGCCACCACTCCGAACAGAGTCATAAGCACGATAAAGCAAATGCCGTTTGCGTCCGCATTGGTCATGACGGTCTTGGCTTTCTTGAAGTTGACAACGGAATAACCTTCCGCCACTTTTTCTACGCGTTGAACGGACACGTTGTCAAAGTACACTTTGCCCTTGCAAGCATTGTCTTTTGAGCCGATGCAGAGCGCGAGCGTGAGATAGTCGGTGTTCTTGGGACGAACGTAGAACGTGCTGGTGACAAAACCGTTGGTCTTGGTTGAGTGCGACACGAATTTGTAATCGACGTTTTCAAGGAAAGTCACGTATGCGCCGGTCTTGTTGGAAAGGTCGCTTTCGATCTTGAACTCAACGCTGACCTTGTAGATCTTGCCGTTGTCCACTTTGATGGACTGTTGCAAATAGTTGTAACCTGCAGACGTGTTGTCGATTGACAATGCGTAGTTGTTGGTCTCGTCGTCCGACACGAGCGAACGATAAAAAATCACGCTCGATGAAGACGTTGTCCAACCGTCGAACTTCTTGGTGGTGGTGTTGAATGAAGAAAAATCGCCGTTTTTGACAAGTTCTTCGCCAACTTCACTGCTTGCCGTGTTGCAAGCGGTAAATGCGAAAAGTGCTAGCACACAGACTAGCACAATTGCACTTATGAAAACAATTCTTTTTTTCATAAAATTCTCTCCGAAAACGGTATTAGACTTCTTTGAGTTTTGCAGCCTTACCGGTTCTGTTCTTCAAGTAATAGAGTTTAGCGCGGCGCACTTTGCCGTGACGCACAACTTGAATGCTGTCGATCTTCGGTGAATGGATGGGGAACGTTCTTTCAACGCCGACGCCAAACGTCACGCGACGCACGACGATGGTCTCGCGGATGCCGCCGTTTTTCTTTGCGATGACGGTTCCTTCGTAGGTTTGGATACGTTCTCTCGTACCTTCAACAACCTTGACGTTGACCTTAACTTGGTCACCGATTGCGATTGCAGGCAAGTTTTGTTTCATGCCTTCTCTTTCGATAGTGTCGATAATGTTCATATTGGACCTCCTGTATTTTCCAAATGTTCTTTCACAAGCGTCTCTTGCCAGCGGAACATCCGAGTCACGCGTGTTATATTATCATAAATAAAGTTTATTAACAAGCGAATAAACAATAAAATCTGACTTTTTAATGATTTTTTTGCATTTCTGACGCAAAATCGAGCGGATAAGCGTTATTTTCTGAAACTCACTCGGTTTTTAGGGTACTTTGCGTCATTCTCCGTGAATGCGTTTTGGATAAGCTCATAGCCCGTGTCGTCAACGGCGAAAATGTCAAATCGCACGTTCACGTTTTGAAGGCGATGCTCGACAAGATACGCCTTTGCAAGCGTCACGTATCTGCCCGCCTTGTACGGCGTCACCGCCTCTTGCGGCGCGCCCATATCCGATGAAGATCTCGTCTTGACTTCAACAAAAACTATCGTGCGTTCGCCCTTCTCAAGCGGCTCTATGCCAAGCAATTTGTGAAAAAGTTTCACAAACGAGCTTTTCTTTTTGCGCTTTTGCACGTTGCCGTTTTCATCGACGTAGCACTCGCAAATCAGATCCGCCTCGCACCCTGCGTATTTTGCGTTGGTTTCAAGGACGGTATACCCATTTTCTTCATACACGTTGCGAGCAAGACTCTCGCCGACTTCACCGATTTTTTTCGTATTCATTTGACAAAGTGTCCTATAAACGATTTTCTGTGTATGGGCGTTGCGCCAAACTCTTTGAGAGCCGCGATGTGCTTTGCCGTGCCGTAGCCCATGTTGTGATCGAAGTCGTATTGCGGATAGACTTTTGCCATGTCTTCCATGTATCTGTCCCTTGTCACCTTTGCAACGATAGAAGCCGCGCCGATCGAATAGGACAATGCATCTCCGTGCACGATGCCGAACGTCTTGTACGGAATATCCAGCTCCAACGCGTCAACGATGACGATATCGGGCGTGACGTCAAGGGACATAATTGCGTCCTTCATACACGCCTTTGTTGCGTTGAGAATGTTCATCTCGTCGATCTTTTCGGGCGGATAAGACACCGTGGACACCGCAACCGCCTTTGACAAAATCACGTCAAAGAGCTTTTCACGCTTGTTTTTGGACACTTTTTTGCTGTCGTTCACACCGACAATCAAATCGTCAAGATCCATAATCACCGCGCTGCAAGTCACAGGTCCTGCAAGCGGACCGCGCCCCACTTCGTCAACGCCGCAAATGTAGCGATAACCTTTTTCGCGCAATTGATTTTCATACGTCATCAGATCTTCGGGTCTAACCATAATTTTATCCTTGGTTTTGCGTTTTATAAATTGGTCAAAAAACCGATTTTATGTGTTTAGAATATCGATATTGTCGGATATTTCTTTGTTTTTAATTTTCTTTGAGAACAAGTTTCGCTTTGGGTTTTTCAAGCATGATTTTGCCAAGTTTGCCCTTCCTGAACTCGTCGATTATCATCTTTGCCGTGCGCTCGTAGTCGGGCTGATTGCCTTTGAGCTTGAACCCTCTTGTCGATGCGATTTCTTCAAAAATCGCAAGCGTATCATCGTTTTCGCCGCTCAAATTGTAACGATCCGCAAGGTTTTGCGGATAAAGTTTTTTTATCTCGTCAAGAAAGTCGAACGCAAGCTCACACTCATCGAGGATGTCTTCTCTTATCGAGCCGATATAAGCAAGATGATGCGCGACTTTTTGATCTTCAAACTTGCCCCACAGCGTGCCGGGAGTGTCCAAAAAGTCTACGTTGTCAATGGACAGCCATTGCTTTCCGCGCGTGACTCCGGGTCTGTCCCCCGTCACCGCTTTCGCCTTTTTGACCATAGCGTTGATGATTGTGGATTTTCCGCTGTTTGGCACGCCCACAACCATTGCTCTGACAGATATATTCGCGCCTTTTGCGGCGTATTTTTCGATTTTGTCGGAAACGACTTGTTTGAGCCCCGCAACGATTTGCGAGCAGTCGCCGGACGTGCCTATCGCCTTGACGAAAGGTTTGCCCTGTCGCTTGAACTCATCGCACCAAAGCGCAAGGTCGTTTTTGTCCACCAGGTCGCATTTGTTGAAGACGTAAAGGACTTTTTTGCCTTGCAAAAGTTTGTTGAAAAGGGGATTGTCGCAAGAATACACCGCTCTTGCGTCAATAACGTATATAAGCGCGTCCACAAGACGAAGATTGTCTTCCATCATGCGAATTGCTTTCGTCATATGACCGGGAAACCATTGTATATTCACTGTCATTCTCCTTTTATTATTAAACGTGAAACTGCGCGTATCGCATTGAAAACTGCGATACGGCGTGCGAGCAATTTGTTCGGTTATCTGCGACGTTTCGACTTCTTGGTCGGCAAAAACTCTTTCAAATCCAACTCTCTGAACAAATCAGGACGATTTTTCATCGTTATTTCAAGCGATTTTTCAAGTCGCCACTTCTCGATGTCCTTGTGATTGCCGCATTGCAGCACTTCGGGCACTTTGTAGCCGCGATAGTTTTCGGGGCGCGTGTATTGCGGGTATTCCAAAAGTCCGTTGGAAAAGCTCTCTTCCTTGGTGGATTCGTCACTGCCAAGCACTCCGTCAACGTATCTTGCCACGGCGTTTATGGTCACAAGAGCAGGCAATTCGCCGCCCGTAAGCACATAATCGCCGATTGACAACTCTTCGTCTATTGCAATGTCGATGGCTCTTTGATCCACACCTTCGTAGTCGCCGCAAAGGATGAGTATTCTCTTCTCTTTTGCAAGGCTTTCCACTTTCTTTTGGCCGAGCCGCTTGCCGCGCGGAGACATATACACTCTCCATGCCTCGTGATTGGGATCGAGCGTTTCGATTGCGCTCACGATGGGATCGGGAGTCATCACCATTCCTGCGCCGCCACCGTAAGGCGTATCGTCGGTTTTGAGATGCTTGTCCTTTGAAAAATCGCGGATATTTGTGACTTGAACGTCAAATTTGCCGCCGTCTATCGCCTTTCCGAGAAGGCTAAGACGCAGCACGTCAAAATATTCGGGAAATATCGTAAGAACGTCAAATCTCATTTTTTCACCTTTCATACCGCGGACAAGACCGACGGTTTTTGAAATTCCTTATATAAAAAGATATATCTTCTCGATTTGCCAAACGAAGTAATATATCGTTCTATACAACAAAAATTCGGCTATCTAATGCGCCGAATTTGTTGAAAGCATCAATTGTAGACAACCACTCTGTCAAATAGAAAATCATCAACGACAATCTTTCCGCCATCGATGTCAACCTGTTTGACAACGCCTTTTATCGCAGGGAAACTGAACTGAACGTCGCCGTTTTTGACAACGTACACGTCGGCAGATCCATATTGCAAAATGTCGCTGATTCTGCCTTTCGTTTCGCCGTTTACGACCACGGCAAGACCGATCATGTCCACGATATAATGCTCTCCTTCTTCAAGCGCGGGCAAATCGTTCCTGTCACAAGTGACAAGTTTTCCGCGCAAACTTTCCGCCTTTTCCACGCTGTCAACGCCAAAAAGCACGCAATAAGCCACGTTGCCTTCCACGCTGATACGCTCAACGGCGTATTCCGTATTGTCGATACCGAGTTTTTTCAGGCAAGAAAACCGTGCGGGATCGGAAGAATAAGTCTCAAACTTCAATTCTCCTTTGAGTCCGCGCGGTTTCAAAACCTTTCCGATAGTCAACTCAGATTTCATTTTTCTCTTCAATGACGACATTGTATTTCACGTTGCTTTTTGCACTTGCGGATTTGACGAGAGTGCGGATTGCTTTTGCAATTCTGCCCTGCTTGCCGATGACTTTTCCGATGTCCTTTTTTGCAATCGTGACAATGATGTCGTTTGCATTGGCGCCTTCTATCATCTCGACGGTGTAATCGCCGTCGGGAACGAGCGATGAGACGAGATATTCGACCAATTCAATCATTTGAAATCACCAATTACTTTTTCTCGACGATACCTTGAGAAACGAGAAGACCCATAACGGTGTCGGTGGGTTGTGCGCCTTTTGCGAGCCATTCTTTTGCTTTGTCGGCGTCGATAACGATTTGCTTGGGTTCGGAAACGGGGTTGTAGATGCCGATTTGGTCAATGTATTTGCCGTCTCTTGCCTTGCGAGAGTCCATTGCGACGATGCGATAGAAAGGTGCTTTGGTTGCGCCCATTCTGGTGAGTCTAAGTTTAACCATAGTGTTGATTCTCCTTGTGTGAAAAATTGTTTTTTTTGTTGTTTTTATATATATTTTGTGTTATATATTTCTATTTTTCGGCGAGTTTTGGAATAGTCTTGCCGATTTTTGCAGCTTATCAGCCGAAAAGACCTTTCAAGCCGCGCAATCCTTTCAAACCGCCCTTTTGCATGCGAGCCATCATATCTTTGGTCATTTCAAACTGTTTGAGCAGTTGATTGACTTCTTGGATGCTCGTCCCGCTACCCTTTGCAATGCGCTTTCTTTGAGAGGCTTTGATGATCTCGGGGTTGCGTCTTTCCTTGGGAGTCATAGATTGAATGATCGCCTTGGTTTTTGCAATTTGCTTTTCGTCGATTTGCGCACCTTGCTTGAGCTTGCCGGACATGCCAGGGATCATGGACATCATATCTTGAAGGTTGCCCATCTTCTTCATGCTTTCAAGCTGAGTGAGATAGTCTTCGAGATTGAAAGAATTCTCTTTCAGTTTCTTTTGCAGTTTGAGAGCTTCGTCTTGGGATATAGCCTGCTCTGCCTTTTCTATGAGCGTAAGCACGTCACCCATGCCGAGTATTCTCGATGCCATGCGTTCGGGATGGAAAGGTTCGAGATCTTCCATCTTCTCGCCCGTGCCGTTGAATTTGATAGGCTTGCCCGTCACCGCTTTTATGGACAACGCCGCGCCGCCGCGAGTGTCGCCGTCAAGTTTCGTCATGATGACGCCGGTTATATCGAGTTTTTTGTTGAACGTATCCGCAACTGTGACTGCGTCTTGTCCCGTCATGCTGTCCACCACAAGCAAAATCTCTGTGGGATTGACCGCTTTTTTGACGTTGACAAGCTCGTCCATAAGAGCCTCGTCGATATGCAAACGACCTGCCGTGTCGATTATCATCGTGTCGTAGCCGTTTTTGATGGCATACTCAACGCCGGCTTTTGCAATCTTGACGGGATCGATTTGCCCCATCTCGAAACATTCTGTGCCCGCTTTGCCCGCAACGACTTTGAGTTGTTGTATTGCGGCAGGTCTGTATATATCCCCTGCAACGAGCAGCACTTTTTTGTTTTGCTTTTTGAGATAGGTTGCAAGTTTGCCGCACATCGTGGTTTTGCCCGCGCCTTGCAAACCGCACATCATATAAATCGTGGGTTGTTTGTCGCTGACGGCAAGTTTTTGATGAGTGCTGCCCATGAGCGCGCAAAGCTCTTCGTTGACGATCTTCACGATTTGTTGCGCAGGCGTCAAAGACTTGAGAATGTCTTCTCCTAATGCCTTTTCGCTAACCTTTGCCGTGAAGTCCTTCACGACGTTGTAGTTTACGTCCGCCTCCAAAAGCGCAACGCGAATCTCGCGCATCGCTTGCTTTATTTCAAGTTCCGTCAATCTGCCCTTGTTGCGCAGTTTCGAGAATATGTGATTCATTCTGTCAGAAAGACTTTCAAATAATGCCATTATTCCACCAATATACGCTTGATCTCGGCCACGCAAGCCGCTTGTTTGGTCTCATCCTTGCCGATGGCAAGGGTCAAATCGTCAAGTAGACTATTGATACGCTTGTCTTTTTCAACCCAATGCAACTTCTCTTCAAATTCTACAAGATGCTTTTCGCCCTTGTTGATTCCGTCGAGAACGGCTTGACGTGATACGCCGCAAATGGACGCGATTTCACCAAAAGACAAATCTTCGTCATAATGCATAACAAGCATCTCGTTTTGTCTTTGAGTCAGGAGCGCACCATAGTAGTTCCTGAGCAATGAAATTTCAAATCTGTCCATATTGCACCTGTCAAACACAATTGCTTGACACTATAATACTCCGAATTAAAAAGGGTGTCAAGCAAATTTACATTACATACGGACATATTTTGTATTATTTTAACTAAAAACATATATTATCACCAAACCGCAAAACAGTCCGACTCACAAACGAAATACAATGCAAAAAAAAACCAATATATTACTTTATTAAAAATCAATGTAATATAGCGTAAAATGCAACGTAGTGTTATATCAAAACTCAACGTTCAAGAAATTTCAAAAGCGAGACTTTTCAGCCTCGCTTTTGCATTTTTTGATAATCTAAACCACTGTTTTACAGCAATGCGTCGATAAATTCCTTTGCGTTGAAGGGGATCAAATCGTCGATTTGTTCGCCAACACCTACATATACGACGGGAAGTCCGATTTCATCGCTGATTGCAAGCACGACACCGCCCTTTGCCGTTCCGTCAAGTTTTGTGAGAATGATGCCGTCAGTGTCGATGTCTTCACTGAAAATTTGCGCCTGAGAAACCGCGTTTTGTCCAGTCGTTGCGTCAAGCACGAGATATTTGCGGAAGTCCGCCTCGGGAAGTTCTATATCCACCACACGGCAAATCTTTTGCAATTCCGCCATGAGATTCTTCTTGTTGTGAAGTCTGCCTGCCGTGTCGATAAGCACAACGTCATTGCCTTTTGCCTTTGCGGACGAAATCGCGTCAAACACGACTGCTGCAGGATCTGCGCCTTCGCTGTGGCGAATCACACGCACGCCTGCACGCTGCCCCCACACTTCGAGTTGCTCGCTTGCCGCCGCTCTGAACGTATCTGCCGCCGCAACCACAACCGACTTGCCTTCTTCTTTGAATCTGTGCGCAAGTTTGCCGATCGCAGTCGTTTTGCCAACGCCGTTGACGCCCGAAAGCAAAATCACGAGCGGATATTCATACTCCGGCACATCATAATCGATGTCTTGCACCATAAGCTCGGCAAGCACGGATTTGGCATCTTCGGGTTTCTTGATTTTGCGCTTGAAAATCTCGTTTTTAAGCTCTTCAAGCAAGTTTTCGGTTGCGGTTATGCCAACGTCGGCGGTCAGCAACGCTTCTTCGAGATTTTCATAAAACTCATCGTTGAGTTCACGTGCGGAAAATGCAAAAAACAGCTTTTTTGAGAAAGCGTCTTTGGTCTTTTTTATACCTTCTTTGATTTTTTGAAAAAATCCCATATTGTCATCCTTTATAAGATTTTATTGTACTTGCCATTCAAATGGCGATATTCCAACGAGCCGCCCTTATTGTCATCCTGTCAATGCAAAGCGGAGCAACTTGCTTGCAAGGGTTGCGTAGCATATGTATTCACGTAGCAACGCCTTTGAAAAAGGCAAAACCGCAGGTTCTATGCGTAAGCATAGCTGTTGCGAGTAGCTTGTCGAAGGATCTCGTGGAAACGAAACGGCACTATATGCACGTCATTTCACATCATTCCGCTCCCGCGAGATTGCCACGCTTGCGCTCGCAATGACAACAGGGGGCTTTTGCGACAAACCGCTAGCGGAGCGAGCCACCAAGCAGATAATTTGGCGAAACTGCGGTCGGAGTTTTTGCCCCTGCTTGAACTGTCACAAATTCTCTGCGCGGTTAGCAGAGCAATAAACCTAGCCAGGCTCTCGGCATTGCTTGCTTGCAAGCGATGCCGTTGCCTATGCGACATTTTTATTCGGGTGCGGGTGTCCCGCCCTTTCGAACATACCAAGCAGATAATTTGGCGAAACTGCAACAGGAGTTTTTGCCCCTGCTTGAACTGAGAGCGCAAATTCTCTGCGCGGTTAGCAGAGCAATAAACCTAGCCAGGCTCTCGGCATTGCTTGCTTGCAAGCGATGCCGTTGCCTATGCGACGGTTTTTGCTCATTTTGCGTGTTTTACCGCATCTTCAAATTCGATTGAAACGATCTTGGTGACGCCCTTTTCTTCCATCGTAACACCGAAAATCGTGTCTGCGTGGCGCATGGTCGGTTTTCTGTGCGTGATGACGATGAATTGCGTGTAGTCGCTGAATTTCTTCAAGAATTCGGCAAACAAGTTGACGTTTGCATCGTCAAGAGCCGCTTCGATTTCGTCAAGCACGCAGAACGGCATCGGTTTGAGCTTGAGGATTGCAAACAATATGGATATTGCCGTGAGTGCTTGCTCTCCGCCGCTCAAAAGCGAGATGTTTTGCAATTTCTTTCCCGGGGGCTGAGCGTAGATGTCGATACCCGCTTCAAGCGGATCGTCCGTGTCTTGCATGTTTAGACGCAGCTCGCCCTTGCCACCGCCGAAGAGTTGTTGGAACACTTCCTTGAAGTTTTCGCTGATTTGGGCAAAAGCGTCCGTAAACTTGGTTTGCATCTCGCCCGTAAGCTCGTTGATGATTGTGACGATGTCATCATACGCTTTTTGGATGTCGTCGCGATAGGTCACTTGCTCTTGAAGTCTTTCTTCGGTCTCTTGCAAGGTCTGCAAAGCGAGCGGGTTGACGTCGCCGAGCCTGTTGATGGACTTTTTAAGGTCGGATATGACGGTCAGCGCGCCGTACGCCTTGAACTCGGGATCTTTGAATTCAAGACAGCTCGAATACGTCAAATCGTACTCTTCGAGAATGTGTTGTTGTTGATTGCGGATCTCAATGTCCACTTGTTGCAACATACCTTCCGCGCGCACCTTGTCTTCGCCGAGCTTGCTCTTTTCTTCCGTAAGACGAGTCTTCTCCGCGTCAAGCGATTTGATGCTTTCGGTGAGAATTTGCTTGCGTTCGGAAAATTCCGTAATTTGCTTTTCAAGAGCCGCAATACGTTCTTCGTCTTCCTTTGAGAACACGGTTTTTTCAGGCGCGTTTTCGATGTTGGCAAGATTTTGCTCTTCGCGTTTTAGGTCGGCAATGCAATCCATCTTGTCTTCTTCAAGCGATTGCTTTTCGCGGTTGTAGCGGTTGAGCTCTTGGTCGATAGCGTCAAGATTTGCCTTGTATCCCGCAAGTTTGACTCGCATTTCGGTGACTTGCGTCATCATGGTTTCACGCTCGCTCTTTTGCTCGGAGCTTGTGCTCTTGGAGCTTTCAAGCAAGGTGGTGTATTCCGTCTTTCTCTCGTTGACAATCTTTTCAAGCTCGTCAATGGAGCTGACTTTTTCGTCCAATTCCTTTATACGCGACTTGACAATCTCGTATTCCTTCGCCTTTTCGGAGATTTCGCCCTTGAGAGCCTCGGTCACTTCAAAGGCTTGTTTTGCCTTGTCTTCGTTGAGCCCATTGTCTATGCGCAACTCGCCGATTTCCTTATTCAAACTCTCGATGCGCTCTTCACAATCTTTGAGTTCTTGCTCGCGCTCTTGCTTTTGCTTGTCCAAAAGCGCGATGTTGCTCTTGATCTTTTCAAGACTCGCTTGATATTGTTCGATCTTCTTCTCTTGCGCAAGCAAACCGTTGGTTTGAGATCTTCTCGAACCACCCGTGATTTCGCCGCCGCGAGAGAAAATTTCGCCGTCAAGAGTGACAATCTTCACCGCTTGATTGTATTTTTTGAATATTCTGACTGCGTTGTCGATGTTGTTGACAACCACGGTCGAGCCAAGCAACGTCTGCACAAATCCGTCAAACCGCTTGTCGTATTTGATAAGATCGCTCGCAAGCCCGTAGCAGCCCGGCTCGGACAAAATGCCGCGATGTTCGGCAGGTATGGGGCGCGGACGGCAAGAAGATAGCGGACGGAACGTAATACGACCATAGCCTTTTTGTTTCAAATAGTTGATAAGGTCTTTTGCGTCGTTTTCGTTCTCGACAAGCACGTTTTGCATTGCTCCGCCGAGCGCGTATTCGATTGCCGCCTCAAAATCGCTCGGAACGGTGATGACTTCCGCCATAACGCCCATGATTTTGCTCTCGAGCACCGGATCGTGTTTTGAGTCCTGCATAAGACGTTTGACCGCCTCTTGATAGCCTGCATAGTCGTTCTTTATGGACGTTGCAAGGTTGAGATTGCTCAGCACGATCGCAAGCTTTTGGTTGAGCGAAATCACGTCGTCGGCATAACTCTTTATCGCCTCTTGACACTCCATTTTTGTGGAAAGCGTCTCGTTGTACTCCGTCATAAGCTGACGCATACGCTCTTTTGTGGATTTGACGTTTGCATCGTATATTGACAGATTGGTGAGTTCTTCGTCAAGGCGCGCTTTTTGCTGATTGACAAGTGCGTTCAAGTTTTTGGCGCGCTCTTCGTTGATACCTTTTTCGGCAACAATACTTGAAAGATTGGTCTTCAATGCGCCCAATTCTTCGATTGCGCGGACGTACTCAGTGTTGCGAGCCTCAAGATCGGTCTCCGAGCCCGCAAGCGTACGAGTGAGCGAAGAATACTTGGCTTCCAATGCGTCCGCTTCCTGTTTTGCAAGCAAGAACGCTTGAAACTCGCTTTCCTTCTTCTCTTCCGCCTTTTGAATGAGATTGCCGCTGACGATGAGCTGATTGTCAATAGATTGCAACTCGCTGTTAAGTCTTGTGATCTCGCCTTGAATGTGGTTGATACGCTCTTTGAGAATGCCCGCTTGACCTTCGATTTTCGCCGCGTCGACTTTTAGCGACAACAACTCGCCGTTGGCATCGTCATACACTCTGTCAATGCCGGCAAGCTCTCGCATGCTGTCATCGTATTTTTTGACGCACTCTGCAAGTTGCATCTCGCGGATTCTAAGCTCGGTCACCGCCTTATCGATCTTGGCGTTGATCTTCTCTTTTATGCCTTGGTTGTTCTCGTAGTTGTAGATGTAGAGATTGACTTCGTTCTTTTTCAGCTCGGCTTTGAGTTCAAAATACTTTTGCGCGGTCTCTGCTTGGCGGCGCAAAGGATTGATTTGCTTTTGAATTTCTTCGATGAGCTGATTTGCCGTGTCGAGATTGACGGCGGTTTTTTCAAGTTTTCTTTCCGCCTCGGTGCGTTGCGCGCGGAATTTTGAAATGCCTGCCGCTTCTTCGAATATCTGACGGCGATCCCCCGGCTTTGCGGACATGATTTCGGCAACTCTGCCCTGTCCGATGATGGAATAGCCCTCCTTGCCGATGCCCGTGTCGTGGAAAAGGGAAATGACGTCACGCATACGAACGCGATTGTGGTTTATGTAGTATTCGGAAAGTCCGCTGCGATCAAGTTTTCTCGTGATGACCACTTCGTCGAAAGGCATCGTGGGGAAAATGTGCTGATTCGAGTTGTTGAATGTGAGCGACACTTCGCAATAAGACATGCTCTTGCGCTTTTCCGTGCCGGCAAAAATGACGTCTTGCATGTTTTTGCCGCGCAGAGATTTTGCGCTTTGCTCGCCCAGCGTCCAACGGATAGCGTCCGCAACGTTGGATTTGCCGCACCCGTTCGGTCCGATAATCGCCGTTACGCCTTCCTGAAACGGAATTTCGATTTTGTCAGCAAAGGATTTGAAACCCCTTGCTTCGATTTTGACGAAATTTAACAATATGCTACACCGCCTTATAATAAATCTAAATAATTTTAACATAACAAGCGGCATTTTTCAAGCGGTTTTTAAGATGTTTCACACTTGTTTCACACGCGCCGTGAAACATTCGCTAATAGATTGAAAAATATAGGTTTAGAATACAGAAAAACCGCGATAATTTGAAATCGCGGTTTTGTGAAACATTTTACGCACTAATATGATTTTTTGCAAAAATGACTATTTTATCTTTTCAAGGGCTTGTTTTGCGGCAATTTGCTCGGCTTCTCGTTTCGTTTTTCCTTCTCCGACGCCCGCAACAAAGGTGTTGACCTTCACTTCAACAACAAAAGTCGGATTGTGCGCAGGTCCAGTGCGTCTAAGCTCTTCATACGAAACCGCAACGTCGTTGCGAGATGCAAATTCGTTGAGTTTGCTCTTGTAGTCGTCAACGCCCACGTGTTTGCCCTTGCCGTTGAACAAATCGGCAAGTTTTGAAAGGATAAAACTCTCTGCAACGTCAATGCTCTTGCTGTCAAGATATATTGCGGCAATCACCGCCTCAAAAATATCCGACATCGTCTTTTGTCCGTTGCTTATCGCCTTTGCGTTTTCGCCCTTGCCGACTATGAGATATTTTTCAAGACCGAGTTTGCCCACTTCTTCTGCAAGCGGCTCTTTTGACACAATTTGCGCGCGCAATCGAGTGAGCGCGCCTTCGTGTGCGTCGGGATTGATCTCCATAAGTCGCTTTGCCACGATAAAATCAAGGATGCTATCCCCCAAAAATTCGAGCGATTGATAGTTCTTTGTCGCGCTTTGATCTTTCGATCCGTGAGTGAACGCTCTTTCAAGCAAGCGTCTGTCCAAGAATTTGTAGCCGACGATTTGCTGGATTCTCTCAACGGTCGCATTGTCAAAAGTTTCACATTCGATCACGTTTTTTTGAGCATCTAAACGCTCGGATTTGTCTTGCGCCTTTTCACGCGGATATTTCACCGCACCGCTTAATGCGACCTTTTTTGTCGGTTGAGATTTGAAATTCGGCTTTTTATCGCGCTTTGATTTTGCGGGCTTGTCAAAGTCCTTTCTTGCGGATTTTTGATTGCTTTCGCCGCCTTTTTGCACGCCAATCGTTTCTTTTTTCATAGCTTATTCTTCAGAGCCTTTAAGTGCGTCAATGCCCAATTTGATTGTTTTTGGCACGTTGCGTTCCGCCAAAGATTTGGCTTGCAAGATGCTTGCAGTGATAGACTTTGCCTTGCTCGAACCGTGCGACTTCACCACCACTTTGTTCACGCCAAGGAAACATGCTCCGCCGTGAGCGTTGTAGTCCATCTTCTTTTGCACGCTCTTGAACACGGGTTTGAGCAGCAATGCGCCGATTTTGGAGCGCAATCCACCGCCGTACACGCCTTCTTTGATGAGTGAAAGCATGGTTTTTGCCGTGCCTTCTGCCGATTTGAGAGCGACGTTGCCGTTGAAACCGTCGGCAACCACCACGTCATAATCACCCGAAAGAATGTAACGAGCCTCACAATTGCCCACAAAGTTTATGCCTTCCGTCTCTGAGAGCAATTTGTAGGTCTCTTGCGTGAGTTCGTTGCCCTTGTGCGCCTCTGCGCCGTTGTTGAGCAAACCTACCCTTGCTCTCTTCACACCGAGCATAGCCTCTGCGTATGCGCTTGCCATAATCGCAAAATGTTGAAGGTTGATAGGCTTGCAATCAACGTTTGCGCCGCAATCGCAAAGCACCACTCCGTTGCCTTTGAGCGTGGGAAGAACGGGAGCAAGCGCAGGACGAGAAACGCCCTTTATTCTGCCCACTTTCATAAACGCGCCCACAAGCACTGCGCCCGTTGAGCCTGCCGACACAAAACCGCCAGCGTTTTCATCGCTCATGAGCAAATCAAACGATTTGACAAGCGAGCTTTCCTTCTTTGTCTTTATCGCCATTGTGGGAGATTCGTCATTTGTGATGACGTCTTGCGCGTCCACGATTTCCACGCGGTTTTTGTCGAAATTGCCGTCAGTTTCTGCAAGGACTGCGTCTATATCGTTCTTTTTGCCAACCAAAACGACGGACAAGTCTTCGTCCGCCTTGACGGCGTCAATAGCTCCGATGACAATTTGCTCGGGAGCGTTGTCGCCGCCCATTGCGTCAACGATAATTTTCATATACCACCCAAGCGCGCACGAGCGCGCGATGTTTATTTCTATTGATTATTATATCAAACAATAATCAATATATCAAGAAAAAAGGCGATATGCATTTGCATACCGCCTATCACTTGCAACGATTCTAGATTACTTCTCGCTCTTTTTTTGAACGACTTGTTCACCATCATAGTATCCGCACTTCGGGCATACTTGGTGGCTCTTTTTAAGTTCGTGGCATTGCGGGCATTCAACAAGGCCCGGAGTTTTGAGTTTCCAGTTTGCAAAACGGGAATTCGTTTTTGATTTCGAAACTTTATTTTTAGGTACTGCCATCTTCTTACCTCCAATTTGTACAACTGTTGCTTTTACACAGCTTTTTGATTATATAAAATATACATAAATATGTCAAACGCTTTTTGAAAAGTTGGCGATAATTATGCATAATTTTTGCATTTTCGGACGATTTGACAGTTTTTTTGTTCAAACCGTCCGTCATTTTGCTTATATTTCGGTTTTTGCTATCTCAGTTTTGAGTCAAATGCAACGTCTCTCTTGCGATTGACAATTCTTCGTTGGTGGGAAGGATAAGCACTTTGACTTTGCTGTTAGGCTTTGAAATCTCTCTGATGCCGTCGCCGCGTCCCTTGTTTGCCTCGAAATCGAAATCAACGCCGAGATATTCCATATCGCTCATCACAAGCGCGCGCATAAGGTCGCTATGTTCGCCGATGCCGCCCGTAAACACGATTGCGTCAACGCCGTTGAGCACCGCAGCGTACGATCCTATATATTTCTTGATGCGGTATGCGGCAACTTCCACCGCAAGTTTTGCCTTTTGGTTGCCTTCATCGATTGCCGCCTCGAGATCGCGCATGTCGGAGCTGAGCTCGCTTATGCCCATCATGCCGCATTTCTTGTTGAGATATTGCACGAGATCTTCGGGCGTCATGTTGAGTTTTGCACGGATATATTCGCTTGCCGCAGGATCGATGTCGCCCGAGCGAGTGCCCATCACAAGACCTTCGAGCGGAGTGAAGCCCATTGACGTGTCAAGGCATTTGCCGTCCTTGACCGCCGAGATAGACGAGCCGTTGCCGAGGTGGCAGACGATAATCTTGCTTTCTTTCTTGCCGAGAAGTTTGATTGTCTCTTCGCTCACGAATTTGTGAGAAGTGCCGTGGAAACCGTACTTTCTCACCTTGTATTGCTCGTATACTGAATAGGGAATGCCGTACATATACGCCTTTGCGGGCATCGTGCTGTGGAAAGTGGTGTCAAACACCGCCACCATAGGCACGCCGGGCATAACTTCTCTGCAGCTCTTTATGCACGCGATGTTGCCGGGCATGTGGAGCGGTCCGAGTTCGGCATTCTTTTCGCAAATGCGGATGACTTCGTCGTCGATGACAACGGACGAGTTGAAGTCTTCACCGCTGTGGAGCACTCTGTGTCCCACCGCGCCGATTTCGGATATAGACTTGATTGCGCCGTATTTTTCGTCCACCATTGCTTTGAGCACAAGCTCGATAGCGTCGGTGTGATTTTTCATGTCTTGTTTGATGTTGAGCTTTCTGCCGTCAGCCGTTTTTTGCGTAAGTTCGCCGCCTGCAAAAGTGATGCGCTCGCAAATGCCTTTGCAAAGCACTTCTTCGTTTTGCATGTCGATAAGCTGATATTTCAAAGACGAGCTGCCTGCGTTGATAACGAGAATTTTCATGGTCACACTCCTTATTCCTTGACGGATTGCAATGCGGTGATTGCCGCAACCGCCGCGATGTCTTCTGCCACGCAACCGCGGCTGAGATCGTTGACGGGGAGCGCAAGACCTTGCATGATCGGTCCTATTGCCATGCAGTTGCCGAAACGTTGAGCAATCTTGTAACCGATGTTGCCTGCGTCAAGGTTGGGGAACACAAGCACGTTTGCTTGACCTGCAACTTCACTGCCCGGTGCTTTTTGCGCCGCTACGCTGTCAACCAATGACGCGTCGAGTTGAAGCTCGCCGTCCACCTTGATTTCGGGATGTTCGGCTTTGACTTTTTCGTATGCCGCGCGCACTTTGTCGATTGCCTCGTGTTTTGCACTTCCTTTTGTAGAGAAAGAAAGCATTGCGATTTTCGGTTCCATTTCGCAAATTTTCTTTGCGCTGTCTGCCGCCGCAACCACGATGTCGGAGAGTTGGTCGCTCGTGGGATACGGAATAACCGCGCAATCGGAGAATATGTATGCGGGATATTTCTTATATTTGAAATCTTCGGGCGGAACCATGACAAAGCAACTTGACACCGAGCTGATGCCGGGTGCTGCCTTGATGACTTGGAATGCCGCTCTCGAAACGTCTGCAGAGCTGAACACCGCGCCGCCCACAACGCCGTCCACGTCGCCGCGCTTCAACGCTACGCACGCATAGAACATATTGTTGGTGGTGACGATATTGAGTGCTTGTTCTTCGGTCATGCCTTTTGCTTTGCGAAGTTCAAAGAGAGTGTTTGCATAGTCCGCTCTGTGATCGCTGGTCTTGGGATCGTCAAAGGACACGCCCGTGAAATCGATTTCGGGGAATTTTGCCTTGATCTCGTCTTCGTTGCCGATGAGAACGACCTTGCACACGCCCTTCTTGGTCAAAATTTCCGCCGCTTTTGCAGCACGAACGTCAGTGCCTTCGGCAAGAGCGATAGTTTTGTTGAGTTTGCTTGCTCTGTTCATCAGGTTTTCGACAAATTGCGTCATATAAAACTCCTAATACGTTGCAATTGATTGCAATTGTTTTATTTTCAGTTATAATTATAAGTACTTAAAAAATAAAAAGCAAACAAAATGGAGCAGTATTTTGAAAATAACCGCCGTCATAGCAGAATATAACCCGTTTCACAACGGACATCTCAAACAACTCAAAAAAGCAAAGCGCGAAACGGGCGCGGACGTGCTTGTGGTTGTGATGAGCGGCTCGTTCACTCAGCACGGCGATTTGTGCGTCTTGGACAAATACGCTCGCGCAAACTGGGCTTTGCAGGCAGGAGCGGACTTGGTGCTGGAACTGCCCACCGTCTACTCTCTCTCCACCGCAAAAGGCTTTGCCGAAGGCGCGCTGAAAACACTGTCAATGCTTGGCGAGTTTACGCTCTCTTTCGGCACGGAAACGGACGAGCTCGAAGACTTGAACATGGCTGCCGAGTTTATGGCAAGCGAGTCAAAAGACGTGTCCAATCTTCTCAAAGGCTTTTTGTCGGAAGGCTATTCTGTGGCAAAATCACGCACTCTCGCGCTTGACAAAATCCGCCCCGACATATCAAATATGCTGCAATCGCCCAACAACATTTTGGCGGTCGAATATATGAAAGCAGGCGCGGCGTACGGCGGCAAAGTGCAATATCACTCCGTTGAGCGCAAGCCCGACGACGGCAAAAAGTTTCTCTCGTCAACAAAAATTCGCGATTTGATGCGTCAAAATGCCGACGTATCTGCGTTCATTCCGCCGTTTGTGGATCTAAAAACCGTCACGAGCGTTGACAAATACAACATGATCTCCACCTACGCAATGAAAGCCATGACCGCGTCCGAGCTTAAAGACATCGCAAATATCAGCGAAGGCATGGAAAATCGCATAAGCCAAGCCCCGTTCACCAATATGGACGAATATCTTACGCTCACAAGCAAGAGATACACTCGCTCCACAATCAAGCGTATTGCCGCATGCGCAACGATAGGGCTCAAAAAAGAGCTTATCGAGCTTGCAAAACAAGAAAAGCCCTACTGCACCGTGCTTGCTTGCAAACCGTCCAAGAAAAAGGCTATGTTCGCATTGCTTGCCCAAAGCGACGGCTATTTCTACTTCAAGCCGAGCGACTGCGACAAATCGTCCCCCGTCCGACCGCTTATCGACCTTGACGAAAAGGCGGCAAAGATTCTCAACCTGTGTTTCTAAGCAAAAACCGACATTCTAAACGGCAAAAACCGACATTCTAAACGACAAAAATCAAAACAAAACAAATTCAAGATACAAAAAAACACGTGAGCGCGCAAGATTGTGCGCTCATATTTGTTTTCAAAAGCAAGTATTATAAAGCGTGAAGACAACAACACGTCACGCCAGCAAAGTATACCCGAGCGGCGATTTCGCTTGCCGCGCCGCAAACACGCTTAAAAGACACGCTCCCAAAATGGTAAGTTGCGTGTTTACGCTTGCATTTATGGCTTTTATGCTTGCAAAACCCGAATATTATCTTGACTCGGCAAGAAAAGGACTTGCGCTGTTTGCCACAAGCGTTTTGCCGTCCTTGTTTCCCTTCTACTTTTGCTCGCTGCTGCTCACCTATTCGGGCGCGGTGGGCGCAATATCCAAGCTCGGCGAAAAGCCTGTAAAACTTATGTACAACGCTCCCAAAGAGTGCGCCTACGCTCTGTTTTTGAGCATGCTGTGCGGCTACCCTGTCGGCGCAAGCACGATAAGCGAACTGTATGAAGGCGGAGTCATAACTTCTCGTGACGCAAAGAAAGCGTGCGCGTTTTGTTCCACTTCAGGACCGATATTTATGATCGGCACGATTGGCGGCGCGATATTTCACGACACGAGAGTGGGCTGGATCGTGCTATGCTCACACTATCTCGGCGCGATTGTAAACGGACTGCTCTATCGCAAGAAAGCCGACGCACAACCAACGGTACACACGCTTGCCGCTAACAACGTTGACGGTATATTGTCCAAAGTGGTTGCAAAAGCCACCGTCAATATGCTTTACGTGGGCGGATATATCGTGATATGCGGCATGCTCGTGGACACGCTCACACTTGTCGGCTTCGACAATGCGCTCGCCGCCCTACCGTCAACTCTTGCGCAAACGATGGAAGCGTTGGCATACGGGCTTATAGAAATGACGCGCGGGGGCATCGCGTGCGCGAAAATCGACAATTTGCAACTTGCAACAAGCGTTGTTTGCGGCATAGTGTCGCTTGGCGGACTGTCCGTCACACTTCAAAACTACACTTTCCTATCAAAAGCGGGCGTGGGATTTTTTGAGATGATCTTGCGCAAAATCACGCAGTGCATAATCTCCGCTCTTTTGGCGTATATCATCGGTTTTTCACTTTAATCGAGAAAAAAGTGAAAAAGTGTGACATAATAGTTTGACTTTTTGCGCCATAGTACATTATTGTGTAGGCATGGGGGTGACAAATTTCACCCGATTCCAACATGATAGGAGATAGTTATGAACAAAAATTGGAGCAACACGGCACTTGTTGCTTATTCGCTTTTGCCAAAAATCGCAAAAGAGCTCAATACGGGTGTGGAAAACCGCGTAAAATCGAGTTTTCAGAGCCGACACCTGAAAATCGGAGTCAGCACCGAGCAATTAATTGGTGAAATCCTTGATTTGACCGAAGAAAAACGAAAAATCGTCAACCTAAGATTCATCGTAAAGAAGGCTCTTGACAAAATGATAGACGCCGACAAAGAGATTCTTGTTGAAAGAATTGTCAACAAAAAGACCTTTCAAGAGATCGCCGACAGCCACAACATCGCACTGCGCACGGCGTTTAGGCGGATAGCAAATGCCGAAGAAGACTTTGCCAACAACCTGCGACGGTGCGGATACACGGAAGATTGGTTTGAGAAAGAATACGGCTCGGACAAATACATCGCCCCGATACACGACAGAATAAAACAGGACAAATACTTCGTCGCAAAGAATTTATAAGATCCACAAATAAAAAGTGAAAAATTGCAAGCAACTGCCTCAGCGGTTATTTTAGTGTTGCTATTTTTCAAAAACCAAGGGGCAAAATGTGGCATTATCCGCAAAAACGCAAGTTTCAAAACATTTGCATGCACTTTTCACCATATAAAAAATCGGCTCATTTGAGCCGATTTTCTTATTGTTTTGCTTTTTAGTAGCAGTTCTTGATCGTGACGGAAAGATATGCGTCAAGGTCAAACAACGTCCAAGGCGCAACTTCGGGCGGATAGACTCTGAAAGTCATCTCCTTGTTGCTTATCGGGTGCGCAAAGCGAAGTTCAGTTGCCCACAAGGACAAGTGCGCATTGGTCTTTGCGCCGTACTTCTTGTCGCCGACAATGGGGTTGCCCATGTTGGAGAGTTGCACTCTGATCTGATGTCCGCGCCCCGTGACAAGATTGACCATAAGAAGAGAGCAATCCGTCTTTTGGCAAAGCACTTTGTAGTCGAGCTCGGCATATTTTGCGCCTTCGCTGAGCGCAGGAACAACTCTAACCGTGTTTGTATCTGGGAATTTTTTGAGATAGCAAGTGAGCTTGTCCGCCTTGTATCTCGGCGCACCTTCCACAACCGCAAGGTATCTCTTCTCCACTTCGCCGTCTCTTATTTGTTGACAAAGTCTAGCGGCGGCTTTTGACGTTTTTGCAAACACCATAACTCCGCCCGTGGGTCTGTCAAGGCGATGCACAAGACCGAGATAGGCTTCACCGGGCTTGTTGTAGGTGTCAACAAGGTATTGTTTGAGCATGCTCAGCATGTCGGGATCGCCGCTTTCGTCGGCTTGCACAGGCACGTCATAAGGTTTGACAACCACAAGCAAGTGATTGTCTTCGTATACGATTTTCAAGTCTTTGTAAGTCATTTTGTATATTCCGTTTGTCCGTTATTTTCTTTGTTGCGTGTATCGTTTTGCGATTTTCAAATCGGCGTTTTTCTTTCAAAAATACGCTTTTAAGCCGATTAGAACATCGATATTTCTCTATTTTGTGAAAGTTGCAAAAGCTGTGCAACCTTGCGGAAGAACAAGCCCTTCTTGCGTTGCAATCCCGATCTCGTCCGCATCGATTTCGGCGTTCTGAGGCAG